>Ga0228535_1000184_pt1 | contig 205706 bp, 156 predicted proteins | sample SJ1metagenome_FD_168457 | JGI IMG/M metagenome (GOLD analysis project Ga0228535, IMG submission 168457) | Enriched culture of PCE-dechlorinating microbial communities from Ithaca, New York, USA - SJ1 | ecosystem: Engineered > Modeled > Simulated communities (microbial... > Unclassified... | reverse complement strand
ACAGTTCGGTATTTTTTTAAAGAATCGCCCATAACTGATTGATTATCAGTGTCTACTCTTCCTTTTAAAATGAAGGGGATAATTTGCTGATTATGTGCGCATTAAATAAAAATTTACCGAACTATTATTAAGTAACAATTTATTTATTTTTTTGTCATCACTTCGTAACAATAAAAACCGTTCTTTGCCGGAAATTTTAGAAGTGATTCCAAAGTTCTATTAACAAAAAAATTATGAACAAATTATTAAGATTTAAATTATTTGTATTGTCCTTGTGTTTTGCTTTAGCAATAAATGCACAAGACGCGACGCTTTCAGGCGTTGTAAGGGATGTGAGCAACAATCCGCTGATCGGTGTCAACGTCGTTCAAAAAGGAACTACTAAAGGAACCATCACCAATCATGACGGAGAATTCTCTTTTCAGGCTACGCCTCATTCAACCATAGTATTTACCTATATCGGATTTGCCAAACAGGAAATTGCCTGGGACGGGAACAGTCGATTGAATGTTACACTCCATGAAGATTCCGAACTATTGGAAGAAGTAGTGGTGGTCGGGTATGGAACCGCTCAAAAAGTAAACTTGACCGGAGCTGTTGAACAAGTAACCAGTAAAGTATTTGAGAACCGACCCATAACCAATATTACACAAGGTCTTGTAGGTGTTATTCCTAATCTAAACATCAGCTTGACAGATGGAAAACCCACCCAGTCTCCTTCTTATAATGTGAGGGGCACCACCTCTATCGGTCAGGGAGGAAATGCATTGGTGTTGATTGATGGCGTAGAGGGAGACCCTCGTATGCTGAATCCAAACGACATTGAAAGCGTCTCTGTTTTAAAAGATGCAGCCTCTGCTTCCATTTATGGTGCGAGAGCCGCATTTGGAGTTGTGTTGATTACAACTAAAACTGCGTCAAAAGGAAGAACATCATTGAATTACACCGGAAATTTGTCTTCCAAACGTCCTACAACTGTCCCCGACAATATCGTGGATTCATACCCGTGGGCAAAATCTTTTAGTGATGCATGGTCCAATTGGAATGATGACGGAAGAACACCCACCGCCGTCAATAAGACGCTCTCTTTCTCTCCAGAATACTTGGCCGAGATAAAAAGGAGATGGGAAGACCCCTCCTTACCGCGCATAGAGATAAATCCAACCACCGGAGCTTATGAATATTATTACAGCACCGATTGGTATAAGGAACTGTATAAGGATAGTTTTTTTGCACAGGATCACAATGTATCCGTTTCAGGAGGAAATGAACTGGCTTCTTTTTATGTAAGTGGGAGGTATAACAGTGAGGATGGACTCTATAAATACAACACGGATACCTATTCTATGTACAATCTTCGTGCCAGAGGCAACATCCAAATATTCGACTGGTTACTGGTCGATAATAATACAGAGTATTCAACAATGAAATACCATCAACCGATAAATGTGGGTGAAGGGAGCAACATCTGGCGCAATATGGCTGATGAAGGCCATCCTTTGGCCCCGCTCACAAATCCCGATGGAACCTTGACGTTTCCGGCTGCATATACCATTGGAGACAGGTATTTAGGGAAAAGTGGAGCCGACTTACATCAAAAAATTATTAAAAACAAAACCGCATTAAAAGCAGACTTTTTTGACAAAAGTTTAACATTGCAGGCCGATTTTACTTTTCAAAATACGGAATACGGTCATCGGCAAATACGGGTACAAGTGCCTTATAGCCGTTACGAAGGGCAGATCGGTTATACCGGCACAAACACGAATGACTTACAAGAACGTCGCTCTACAACAGAATATCTGGCAACAAATGTGTATGCCAATTATTTGAAGTCATTCAACAAAAAACATAATTTCGAATTCCTGGCAGGATTCAACTACGAACAATCTACTTATAATAATGTAACAATGACAAGAAACGGTATTGTTTACGAAGACGCAAAAGATATTAATCTTGCTTTGGGAAATAACATCAACACATCAGGCGGATATAGCAGGTGGCGGATTGCAGGAAATTTCTTCCGTGTAAACTACAATTACCTGCAAAGGTACCTGATTGAGATAAACGGGCGTTATGACGGTTCATCAAGATTTCCAAGCAACCAACAGTGGGCATTCTTTCCTTCATTTTCCGCAGGTTGGCGATTATCTGAAGAGGCCTTCTGGCAGGTTAATCCCGATGTTATTTCAAACATCAAGTTTAGAGTGTCATACGGATCTTTGGGTAATGGATCCATTAATCCATATACGTTTACAGAGAACTTCAGCATCAGCCAATCCTCCCGGATACTGGGAGACACACGTCCTCAGCGCACATCACAGCCGGGAGTCATTCCCAATACACTTACCTGGGAGACCGCCACTACCGGCAACATCGGACTGGATATCAACGCTCTGAACAATCGAATTTCCTTTACCGGTGATGTATACAGGAGATGGACAGAAGATATGTATACTGTGGGTCCAAGCGTACCGGCTGTTTTCGGAACCGGAGTTCCAAAAGGAAATTATGCCTCCCTAAAGACAACAGGCTGGGAGTTAAGCTTGAACTGGATGGATGGGATTACTTTAGCCGGCAAGCCTTTCAATTATAATGTAAAGGCAAGCCTTGCCGATTCCAAAGCGATCATAACCGATTATTACAATCCCGACAAGCTCCTTACCGACTATTATGTGGGCCAGACAATAGGTGAGATCTGGGGATATAGGGTTGAAGGATTATTTACCTCCTATGAAGAAATAAAAAGTTCTCCCTCTCAATCCAATATTCCTGCTCACAATACGCGTGTAAATCATCCGGGTGATTTAAAATTCAAAAATCTGGATGGCGATGATGAAATTTATCACGGGCTAAACCGTGTAGGAGACTCAGGCGACAAGACGATAATCGGCAACAAATCACCGCGCTATGTATTTGGATTGACGTTAGGGGCTGACTGGAATAATTTTTTCTTCACAACTTTTTTTCACGGTGTTGGAAAACAACAGTGGTATCCCTCCACAGAATCGAGATTCTGGGGACAATATAACAGGCCGTACAACCCATATCCTCGTTGGCAGGAAACCAAACAGTTCCGGCCCGAATTACAAAACTTTGACGCCTATCTCCCATTCTTATCCGGCTATACAGCATCAAGTGGAAGCCGTCAACTGGGAATGCCTAACGACCGATATTTGCAGAACGTAGCTTATATACGTTTAAGGACACTGAATTTTGGATATACACTTCCTGTTTCGATCTCATCCAAACTCCAGGCTGACGACGTAAAAATATATCTTTCCGGTGAAAATTTATGGACTTGGTCACCCTTATATAAAATCACAAAAGACACGGATGTTACCAATGTGTGGAGGGCCGGATCACAATTAACCGGTTTGGACAGCGACAATACCCGAGGTGACGGAGATGGCTATAATTATCCTACACTCGGCACAATTTCTGTGGGTTTATCCATTAACTTTTAATATTACAATCATATGAAGAAAAATATACGACACATCTTTGCAAGCATGCTGGTCCTGACTGGATTTCTAAGCTGCGACATGGAAGAATTACCGCAGGCCACGGCTTCACGTGTAGCCATTTTTGAGTCAGCCAGCGGACTGGAACTTTATTCCAATTCCTTTTACGAAATACTGCCCTCTCCATACGATGGAGTCTTTGCCATTGATGACAATTCTGATTTAGTGGCACGTAACGGGGTTGATACACGATTCATGCCCAATGCCCTGAGTCCTACAACAAGTGGTGGCTGGTCGTGGGAAAACTTACGCAATATCAACTATTTCATTGAGAATGCTGAAGAAAGTACAGTACCGACAAAAGATCACTACCTGGGCCTTGCCCGCTTTTTCCGGGCTTATTTTTACTTTGACAAGGTCAAACGATTCGGAGATGTGCCCTGGATTGATCGCACTATTGATGTTGATGATGAGGAAACCCTTTATGCTCCGAGGGATGATCGTTTTGAAGTCATGGAACATGTGTTGGAAGATTTAAATTACGCAATATCGCATATATCCGACAAGTCAGAACCTACCCGAACCCTGATTACCAGGGATGTAGCCAGAGCATTTAAAACAAGGGTATGCCTGTATGAAGCATCCTTCAGGAAGTATCACACATCGTATGGCAAAGAGGGAACAGCCAGCAAGTGGTTCGAAGAAGTTGTTAAAACAGCCGATGAAATTCAAGGATACACATTGGCGGACGGGCCATCCGCTTACAGGAATCTGTTTCTGCAGAAAACGCCCAACAGTAGCGAGGTAATTCTGGCCGTCACATTAGACGCCGACCTGCAGGTGTTTAGCTCCAGAAACAGAAGGGTCATCAGTCCTACGTACGGCAACAGGCCATCGTTAACACGCCGCTTTATCAACACCTATCTGAATATTGACGGCACCCCTTTTACAAGTAATCCCAACTACAAGACAACTCCTTTTGCAGAAGAAGTTAAAAACAGAGATGGCCGCCTACAACAAACGATACGTATGGGAAATTATCGACGTACCGAGAACGGAGTTCCCGTTATTGCACCGCCTAACCTCGACCAAGCTTACACGGGCTACCAGATTATCAAAGGGTGTTACGACGAGCGTTTTCCTTATGACGATGAAAGCCGAAATGAAAATGCACACATTATTTTCCGTTACGCCGAGATTCTCTTGAACAAGGCCGAAGCTTTGGCTGAACTGGGAACAATGACCGATACCCAGTGGGCGTCTACCATTGGAGCCTTGAGAGCCCGTGCCGGAATTACAGGTCCTTCCCTGACACAGAAACCTGTAACAGCCGACCCCTATATGGTGAATTTTTACAACAATAGATTTACCGATCCGGTGCTGCTGGAAGTCCTTCGGGAGCGTGCGGTAGAGATGATAACGGAAGGACTGAGGCCTGATGATTTGTCACGATGGCGCTTGGGTGAATTATTTGCTGAAGCTCCTATGAACGGAATGTATGTTCCTGCTCCGGGAGAATACGATCTTAACGAAGACGGAGTAATGGATGTCTGTTTTTATATAGGTAAACGGCCTGCTGATGCTACAGCTTCAATCTTTGTGGATGTCACATCGGAAGGGGTTGGCAGGAGAGTGTTATCAGAGGGTGATCACGGTGAAATAATCTGGAATCCGGGACAGCGGGAATGGTTAGACAAAAAGTACCTTTATCCTATCCCTGAAGCCGACAGGCTGAAAAATCTCAACTTAGGGCAAAACCCCGGTTGGTAATAGAAAATTAATCATTTAAATTGATGGGCCCGGAATACACCGGGTCCAGTCTTAAAAATAAAAGTATAATGAGAACAACAATTATTTGGGCACACCTCTTTTTATTGATTTCAATTGTCCTCTCAGCCCCCAAAAGCAAGGTGGCCAGATTCAATGTAGCCTCTTATAACCTCCGTATGGATACCCCAAGGGACAGCCTGGATTCATGGGAACACCGTAAAGATATGGTAAATGGTCTGATACGCTTTCATGATTTTGAGATTTTCGGCACGCAGGAAGGATTTCTCCATCAGATAACGGATATAATTAAACCTGGAGATTATGCTTATACAGGAGTGGGGCGAGACGATGGCAAAGATGCCGGAGAACATTCTGCCATAATTTATAAAAAAAATAAATTTCTGGTTCTGGATAAAGGCGATTTCTGGTTCTCTGAGACTCCCGAAATCCCGGGAAAGGGATGGGATGCCATCTGTTGTAACCGTATCTGTTCATGGGCAAAGTTCAAAGACATTATATCCGGTAAAGAATTTTATTTTTTTAATGTACATTATGACCATCAGGGAAAAGAGGCTCGAAAACAATCATCTCTATTGTTGATGAAAAAAATTCGCAAGATTGCAGCAGGTTATCCTGTAATCTGTACCGGCGATTTTAACGCGACTCCCGATTCCGAACCTATTAAAATCATTAATGAAAACGGGCTACTCAACGACTCATACAAAGTCACTCTTCAGCCTCCTTATGGTACAACCGGTACCTCCAACTCGTTTAATATCTTTGCGAAAATGAAAAACAGAATTGATTATATCTGGATAAGTAAAGAATTTACAGTTAACAAATATGGCGTTCTGAACGATGTACAATACGGACATTTTCCTTCCGATCATTTTCCGGTAATGATAAACGTGAGTTTTTAGGCATAACTCTTTGAAATGCTAAACAAATGCCCCTTTTGATCACCAGATATCCATTCAAACGGTAATTTTAAAAAAAATGACTATTTTTGTCCATAATTTAATAAAAGAAACATTATTCACGTGTCATGAAAAAAATTACAAAACGAGTATTTCTCATTTTACTCCTGTCTTCCGCCCTGTTCTCATTGAACGCGGAAATCAGGATGCCGGCCATTTTTGGCGATAACATGGTGTTGCAGCAACAATCGGAGGCTGCGATCTGGGGTTGGGCAAAAGCAAACACCTCCGTACGGGTAACCACCTCCTGGAACAATAAAAGCTATTCGGCAAAAAGTGACGGACAAGGGTATTGGAAGCTGAAGGTAAAGACACCAGCAGCAGGCTATACACCCTATACCATCACCATAAGCGACGGAAAAGCAATTACGTTGAATAATATCCTGATCGGGGAAGTATGGATTTGTTCTGGACAATCCAACATGGAGATGCCAATGAAAGGATTTGGAAACCAACCGATCGAGGGAGGGCCGGAAGCGATTGCCACCTCCCGGAATCCCGGCATCCGATGCTTCACCATGAAAAAGGCTTCCAAGTCAGCCCCTCAGGCCGACGGTGAAGGTACTTGGGAAATAGCGGGACCGGAGACAACACCGGATTTCACGGCGACAGGCTATTACTTCGGCCGCTTGCTGAATCAGGCGCTGGATGTTCCTGTCGGACTGATCCACACCAGCTGGGGTGGTTCGCGCATCGAAGCCTGGATGACCCCCTCTTCCATTAAAAGCGTGATTCCCGATGTTCAGATACCCGCAACCGATGCCGACATAAAGTCCCAAAACGGGACACCCACCGTATTGTATAACGGAATGCTGCACCCCATAGTGGGATACGGTATCCGCGGTGCTATCTGGTATCAGGGCGAATCCAACCGGGGTGAACCGGACAGATACGTGGAGCTGTTTGACAAGATGGTACGCGAATGGCGTACGATTTGGCAAGTGGGTGAATTTCCGTTTTATTACTGCCAAATCGCTCCCTACAACTACGGAAATGGACTTAATTCCGGCTTTATTCGCGAAGCACAGGCTAAAGGGATGAAAACCACACCCAACACGGGAATGGCCGTTCTGATGGATTCGGACAGCCCCGCCTGTATTCATCCCCCCAAGAAGAAAATAGCCGGCGAACGCATGGCGCTTTGGGCATTGGCGAAAACATACGATATGAACAAGATACATTACCGCAGTCCGGAAGTTCAATCCGTAACCATGGAAGGGCGCGTAGCCATTCTCACGATGGACATTCCTTCGAGCCCGGGACTCACTTCGCACGGGAAAGAGATCCTACAGTTTCAGGTTGCCGGAGATAACAAATGGTTCCATCCGGCCAAAGCGGCCATTGCCGGAAACCGGATTTTTGTATTCTCTCCGAACGTAGAAAAGCCAGTAGCCGTCCGTTACTGCTTTAACGATACCGAGGCAACAGAAATCTTTACGGTCGAAGGCAACCTCCCCCTTTCTTCTTTCCGTACCGACAACTGGTAACTGGTAAAAAAAATATAAATAGATGCCCATAGCATTGACAGTTAAATTTTTATTTTATATCTTTGCACCCGCAAAACAGAAGGGAGGTTATTGTAACGCTCGGAAATAAAACAGTATAGAATAAAAAACCATTTATTTCACTCGTCGGGGCAAACGTGCTCTTAGCCCGCGACAATTACACATATGCATATATTTGTGTATAATTTTTCAAAAAACAATAATCTCAAAAAAAACAAAAACATGATCATCGTACAATTAAAAGAAGGCGAAAACATCGAAAGGGCCTTGAAAAAATTTAAACGTAAATACGAAAGAACAGGTGTTGTGAAAGAACTTCGCGGACGCCAGGCTTTTGCCAAACCTTCAGTTGTAAAACGCAAGAAAAAACAACACGCCGTTTACGTACAAAAAATGCAAGAAAACGAAGATTAATTTTCACAATTAAAAAAAAATTTCCTAACTTCGCATATCAAACCGGCTGAGTTACGATATGTGGAAGGAAAAATGGATACAGCATCTCCGTAATGAGAAAAATTATTCCTCTCATACGGAGATTTCTTATTTGACAGACCTCACGCAATTCCAGCAATTTATTGAGGAGGAGTGTGGAGAGTTCGATCCGAAACAAATCGACAGCGACCTTGTCCGGCTCTGGATAGCCCACCTGGTAGAAGAAGGCATTAAACCCCGGTCGGCAAACCGAAAACTGAGTGCAGTAAAAACCTTCTTTAACTACCTGAATAAGATCGGGGCCGCCAACGGAAATCCCGCCGAAAAAATAAGAGGCCCAAAAACACCCAAAAAACTACCAGTTTTTGTTCATCATGAAGAGATGATCCGGGTTATCGACGATGAACGTGCATATCCCGATAATTTTGAAGGGCAACGCGACCGGTTTATTATTGAGCTGTTCTATGTGACCGGCATACGAAAATCGGAGCTCGTCGGCATAAAAAATTCAGACGTAGACAACTATACCAAAACACTTCGCGTCACCGGAAAAAGGAATAAGCAGCGCATCATCCCTCTCTCGGACGACACCGTTGAAAAACTGAAAAAATATATACAATTAAGGGATCGGGAAATAGAAAACAAATCGTCATACCTGTTTGTTAAAAAAGACGGAAACCCCATGTATCCTAAAATGATTTACAACATCGTTCGAAAACATCTCGACAGCATTCCTACCTTATCGAAAAGAAGCCCGCACGTACTGCGGCACTCTTTCGCAACCGAGATGCTTAACAACGGTGCCGAAATAAATGCCGTCAAGGAACTGCTGGGCCACTCGAGTCTGGCATCTACCGAAGTTTACACACACGTAACCTTCGAAGAACTAAAAAAAGTCTATCATAACGCTCATCCCAGAGCAAAAAATTAGAGGAGGAAAGATTATGGAATTACGTATTCAGTCTATCAATTTCGAAGCGACAGAACAACTGAAGACCTTTGTTGAGAAAAAGATCAAAAAGCTCGAAAAATTCAGCGACAACATCATTCAAACCGAAGTGCTCCTAAAAGTAATCAAACCAGAGACTGCAAAGAACAAGGAAGCATCTGTAAAAATCAACTTGAAAAACGGAGAAGCCTTTGCCAGCAAAGTCGCTGACACGTTTGAAGAGGCCATTGATTTATGCGCCGAAGCATTGGAAAAACAGATTCTAAAAACAAAAGAGAAAAAGGACAGATAATCGAAGAAAAAATCATTTGAAAGTTTTGGTTATCCAAAAAATATCACTACCTTTGCGACCGTTTCTCTCTTATTTTTGGAGGGGAACGGTTAATTATAAGATAATAAGCCTCTTTAGCTCAGCTGGCCAGAGCACGTGATTTGTAATCTCGGGGTCGTTGGTTCGAATCCGACAAGAGGCTCAAAACTTTAGGGCAGTTACCAGAGTGGCCAAATGGGGCTGACTGTAACTCAGCTGGCTTACGCCTTCGGTGGTTCGAATCCATCACTGCCCACAAAACAATTGACAATGCAAAATGCAGACTTATTATGCATTCTTGATTATACATTGTAAATTGAATGTTGCGGAAGTAGCTCAGTCGATAGAGCATTAGCCTTCCAAGCTGAGGGTCGCGGGTTTGAGTCCCGTCTTCCGCTCTCACCGCCTATGTAGCTCAGGGGTAGAGCACTTCCTTGGTAAGGAAGAGGTCGCGGGTTCAATTCCCGCCATCGGCTCATGGAACGAAAAAAATGAAGGTGCTGAGGGTCTGGCATCTTATTTTAGCTACTTTAAAACGTACAAGATAGAAAATTCAACATTTTATTAAACTAATTAATAGTATATTTTATGGCAAAAGAAAAATTTGACAGGTCGAAACCGCATGTTAACATCGGGACCATCGGTCACGTTGACCACGGCAAAACCACCTTGACAGCCGCTATTACTACCGTTTTAGCCAAAAAAGGCCTTTCAGAATTGCGCTCGTTCGATTCTATCGACAACGCACCCGAAGAAAAGGAAAGAGGTATCACCATCAACACATCGCACGTTGAATACCAAACAGCAAACCGCCACTACGCGCACGTTGACTGTCCCGGTCACGCCGACTATGTTAAAAACATGGTTACCGGCGCTGCTCAAATGGACGGAGCCATCATCGTTGTAGCTGCAACAGACGGTCCTATGCCCCAAACTCGCGAGCACATCTTGTTGGCGCGTCAGGTAAACGTTCCCAGACTGGTTGTTTTCATGAACAAAGTAGACCTGGTTGACGACCCTGAAATGTTGGAACTGGTGGAAATGGAAATGCGCGAATTACTTTCGTTCTATGATTTTGACGGAGACAATACACCCGTTATTCAAGGTTCTGCTCTTGGTGGTTTGAACGGCGATCCGAAATGGGAAGATAAAATCATGGAGCTGATGGATGCAGTAGATAACTGGATTCAATTGCCTCCCCGCGATATTGACAAACCATTCCTTATGCCGGTGGAAGACGTGTTCTCCATCACCGGTCGTGGAACTGTGGCTACAGGCCGTATCGAAACCGGTGTTATCAATACCAGTGACGAAGTTCAGATCATAGGGTTGGGTGCAGAAGGCAGAAAATCAGTGGTTACCGGAGTTGAAATGTTCCGCAAGATCCTTGACAGAGGTGAAGCCGGTGATAACGTAGGGTTGTTGCTCCGCGGCATCGATAAAGATGAAATTAAACGCGGTATGGTTATTGCTAAACCGGGGTCAGTGAAACCTCACGATCACTTCAAGGCTACTGTTTATATCCTGAAGAAAGAAGAAGGCGGTCGCCACACACCGTTCCACAACAAATACCGTCCTCAATTCTACATCCGTACCCTGGACGTAACTGGAGAGATTGAGTTACCCGAAGGCATAGAAATGGTTATGCCGGGCGACAACTTGGAAATTGATGTGAAATTGATTTATCCGGTAGCTTGCTCAGAAGGTCTTCGCTTTGCTATCCGCGAAGGTGGACGTACGGTAGGTTCAGGACAAATTACTGCTTTATTAGACTAAAAAGCTTTACAACTCCCAAAAGCCTCCTCATCAGAGGAGCTTGGAGGGGTTGTATTTTACGGGTCTAGCTCAGTTGGTAGAGCACTGGTCTCCAAAACCAGGTGTCGGGAGTTCGAGTCTCTCGACCCGTGCAAAACGATCCGAATAATCAATGAAAAAAATAGTTGCATATATTAAAGATGCTTATAACGAACTCGTTCATAAAGTATCTTGGCCATCCAGCAAAGAATTAGCCGGGAGTACAATAATTGTGATGATAGCTTCCGTCATCATCGCTTTAATCGTATTCGGCATGGACTCTGCCTTTGAGTGGATAGTTAAATTTCTTTACGGTATTTTGTAAATTCTGAATTGAGAAGAAATGGCTGAAAGCGAAAAGAAATGGTACGTTTTGCGTTCCGTTAGTGGAAAAGAGAATAAGGTCAAAGAATATCTTGAGTCAGAAATTAAAAAAACCGATTTAGGAAAGTACGTTTCACAAGTTCTCATCCCAACAGAGAAGACTTATACTGTACGTAACGGAAAGAAAGTGATGAAAGAACGCGCTTATCTTCCCGGATATGTACTTATTGAGGCTGAACTGGTGGGAGAAGTCATTCACCAGCTTAAGAACATCAACTATGTTGCCGGATTTCTTCCCAACACCACCAACCCACAACCGTTGAGCGAAATTGAAGTGAAACGCATCCTGGGTACAATGGATGAACTGGAGGAAGCAGGCGATGAGTTGGATGTAAAATACTACGTAGGCGAAAACGTGAAAGTGACCAGCGGTCCTTTCAGCAGCTTCTCAGGCGTGGTAGAGGAAGTGAACGATGAGAGAAAGAAACTCAAAGTGATGGTTAAAATCTTCGGACGGGCTCAACTTCTCGAGTTGGGCTATATGCAAGTAGAGAAAGAATAATCAGAAATTTGGTTACGCAGATTCTGTAAATTCTTCAAGTGTTTCGAAAACAGTAATTATTAAAATCAAGAAAATGGCTAAAGAAGTTGCTGGACAACTAAAATTACAAATCAAAGGAGGAGCTGCAAACCCATCTCCCCCCGTAGGACCTGCCTTGGGTTCCAAAGGGATTAACATTATGGAGTTTTGCAAGCAATTCAATGCCAGAACTCAAGACAAAGCCGGTAAAGTGTTGCCTGTGGTAATCACTTATTATACCGACAAGTCTTTTGATTTTATTGTTAAAACACCACCCGTTGCTATTCAGTTGTTAGAAGCCAGTAAACAAAAAAGCGGATCGGCAGAACCTAACCGTAAAAAAGTTGCGGAAATTACCTGGGAACAGGTAAAGACCATTGCCGAAGAAAAAATGACCGACTTAAACTGCTTCACACTCGAATCTGCAATGAAGATGGTTGCCGGAACGGCTCGGAGCATGGGTATCTCAGTAAAAGGGGAATTTCCCGCCAATAATTAATTATAAACTTCAATTAAGACATGGGTAAACTTACAAAAAATCAAAAGTTGGCTTTGAGCAAGATTGAAGCGGGGAAAACCTACACGCTGAAAGAAGCAGCGAAACTGGTGAAAGAAATTACCACCACGAAATTCGACGCTTCAGTAGATATCGATGTGCGCCTTGGCGTAGATCCGCGAAAAGCTAACCAGATGGTCAGGGGCGTTGTGTCTCTGCCACACGGAACCGGTAAACAAGTAAGAGTTCTTGTATTGTGTTCTCCCGAAGTCGAAGCTGCTGCTAAAGAAGCAGGAGCCGACCATGTGGGACTTGATGAATATATCGAGAAAATTAAAGGAGGTTGGACTGATGTGGATGTGATCATCACACAGCCGCAGATCATGGGTAAGATCGGTGCCCTTGGCCGTATTTTAGGGCCACGCGGACTGATGCCTAATCCCAAGAGCGGAACCGTTACTCCCGATGTAGCTAAGGCTGTTCAGGAAGTAAAGCAGGGAAAAATCGACTTTAAAGTAGATAAAGCAGGTATTATTCACACCTCTATTGGAAAAGTATCTTTTGAGCCCGAAAAAATTGTTGAAAACGCAAAAGAATTTATTCAAACGTTGATCAAATTGAAACCGACGGCAGCAAAAGGTACCTATGTTAAAAGTATTTATCTTTCAAGTACGATGAGTCCGGGATTAAAAGTGGACAGTAAATCGGTAGACGAAATCTAATGGTATAAAGAAGAAGAATCTATGAAAAAGGAAGATAAAAACAATATTATAGAGAAGATTGCAGCTAACCTGCAGGAATACGAAAACTTCTACCTTGCTGATATTGCCACGCTCAACGCGGCAAAAACAAGCATCCTCAGAAGAGAGTGTTCCAAACAGGACATTAAGCTGCTAGTGGTAAAGAATACCTTGTTGCGTAAAGCATTGGAAAAACTTGAAGGAAACTACGAAGAACTGTATCCCATACTGAAAGGGAACACAGCCATCATGTTTTCCAACGACGCCAATGCTCCTGCTAAGCTCATTGATAAATACAACAAAAACAAGGAAAAAGCTCCTGCACTAAAAGGTGCTTATGTTCAGGAAAGCTTCTTCATCGGGGCAAATACGCTGAAAGACCTTGTAAGTATCAAGAGCAAAACAGAACTTATCGGAGAAGTTATCAGCATTCTGCAATCACCTGCAAAGAATGTTATTTCGGCTCTCCAATCCGGCGGTACAATTCTCCACGGAGTGTTGAAAACGTTGTCGGAAAAGCAAAATTAATTTTCATACAACAAACAGAATTAGTAATCAATTTAATAAATACAAAAATGGCAGACTTAAAAGCATTTGCTGAACAATTAGTTAACTTAACAGTAAAAGAAGTTAACGAACTTGCTGAAATATTAAAAACAGAGTACGGTATTGAACCCGCTGCTGCAGCTGTTGCTGTTGCTGCTGGCCCTGCTGCCGAAGCTGCTCCTGCAGTGGAAGAAAAAACATCTTTCGATGTTGTTCTTAAAAGCGCAGGACAGGCTAAGCTAGCTGTTGTTAAAGCAGTTAAAGAACTTACCGGACTTGGACTTAAAGAATCTAAGGACTTAGTTGACGGCGCTCCCAGCGAAATCAAAAAAGGTGTAACAAAAGACGAAGCTGACGCTTTGAAAAAACAACTTGAAGAGGCAGGAGCAGAAGTTGAACTTAAATAAGATTTGCCTTTAACCAGGTTAATTTGGTTAGGAATCTTCTACCGGAAGATTCTTAACCTTTTGTGTCAATACATATTAGGTTCAAAAACTTACTCTCATGTCTTCAAATAACACCAACCAACGAATCAATTTTGCGTCTACAAAAAACCCACTCGATTTTCCTGATTTTCTGGAAATTCAACTCAAGTCGTTTCAGGATTTTTTGCAACTTGACGCTCCCCCCGAAAGCAGAAAAAATGAAGGATTGTATAAGGTTTTCACGGAAAATTTTCCCATTGCGGACACCCGTAATAACTTTGTCCTTGAATTTTTAGATTATTTTGTCGATCCGCCACGCTACACTATTGAAGAGTGCATAGACAGAGGGCTTACCTACAGTGTTCCGCTGAAGGCCAAACTTTATTTATATTGTACCGATCCCGATCACGAAGATTTTGCACCCGTTATTCAGGACGTTTACCTGGGAACCATTCCGTACATGACCGATAAAGGCACCTTTATCATCAACGGAGCAGAACGGGTTATCGTATCTCAATTACACCGTTCGCCCGGTGTATTCTTCGGTCAAAGCGTACATGCCAACGGCACGCTCCTCTACTCTGCCCGGATTATACCGTTCAAAGGTTCATGGATTGAATTTGCTACGGACATCAACAACGTGATGTATGCGTACATCGACCGAAAAAAGAAATTACCTGTAACCACTTTGCTTCGCTCCATAGGTTTTGAAAGCGATAAAGATATCCTTGAAATCTTCGACCTTGCCGAAGAGGTGAAAGTAAGCAAAGCCAACCTGAAAAAGGTTATTGGTAGAAAACTAGCCGCCCGCGTGCTGAAATCGTGGATGGAAGACTTCGTGGACGAAGACACCGGCGAAGTAACTTCCATAGAAAGAAACGAAGTAATCATTGAGCGGGAAACTATTCTCGACCAGGGGCATATCGATGACATCCTGGAAGCGGATATCTCCTCCATCCTGTTGCACAAGGAGACTTCCAACTCGTCCGATTACTCCATCATATACAACACCCTGCAGAAAGACCCCAGCAATACGGAAATTGACGCCATCCGGCATATTTACCGTCAGCTTCGCAGTGCAGAACCGGCAGACGATGCCAGTGCACGCGAAGTGATCAACAACCTTTTCTTCTCCGAGAAACGGTACGATTTGGGAGACGTGGGGCGCTACAGAATGAACAAAAAACTGGGTCTCGATATCGATGAGAGCATTCGTGTATTAACGAAAGAAGACATTATTGAGATTATTAAATACCTCATCGAGCTCGTGAACTCCAAAGCGGTGGTGGACGATATAGATCACCTGAGCAACAGGCGTGTCCGTACCGTTGGGGAACAACTATACTCTCAGTTCGGTGTTGGCTTGAACCGCATGGCGCGCATTATCCGTGAAAGGATGAACGTGCGTGACAATGAAGTGTTCACCCCCATTGACCTGATCAATGCAAAAACCATCTCTTCCGTTATCAATACGTTCTTCGGCACGCATGCGCTGTCGCAGTTCATGGATCAGACCAATCCGTTGGCAGAGATCACGAACAAACGCCGTCTTTCTGCGTTAGGCCCCGGCGGCCTCTCACGTGAACGTGCCGGTTTTGAAGTGCGTGACGTGCATTATACGCACTATGGACGTCTGTGTCCGATTGAAACACCCGAGGGGCCCAATATCGGCCTTATTTCTTCGCTCTGCGTTTACGCCAAAATCAACGACCTGGGCTTTATCGAAACGCCCTATCGCAAAGTTGAAGACGGTGTGGTTAATACCCGGAACGAAGAAGTGGTTTATCTTTCAGCGGAAGAAGAAGAAGAAAAAGTGGTTGCACAAGGAAACGCTCCGTTAAACGAGAGCGGCGAGTTTATTTTACCGCGTGTGAAATCGAGGCTCGAAGCTGACTATCCGCTTGCCACACCCGAGGAAGTGGACCTGATGGACGTTTCGCCCATGCAGATCGCTTCTATTGCCGCATCACTTATACCGTTCCTTGAGCACGACGATGCCAACCGCGCACTTATGGGGTCGAACATGATGCGTCAGGCGGTTCCGCTTATTAAAAATGAAGCTCCTATTGTCGCCACCGGTATAGAAGGTCGGCTGGTTAAAGATTCCCGTACACAATTGATGGCCGAAGGAAACGGAGAGATCATTTACGTGGATGCCACCACCATCAAGATAAAATACGACAGGACGGAGGAGGAAGAGTTTGCCAGTTTTGAGGATTCTATCAAGACTTACGACATTCCTAAATTCCGTAAAACCAACCAGAATACAACCATCGACCTGCGTCCGATTTGCAAGTTGGGACAAAAAGTTTCCAAAGGCGATATCCTGACCGAAGGTTTTGCTACGGAGAACGGAGAGCTTGCTTTGGGCCGGAACCTGAAAGTGGCGTTCATGCCCTGGAAAGGATACAACTTTGAAGACGCTATTGTTTTGAACGAAAGGCTGGTCAGCGAAGATGTATTTACTTCGGTTCACGTGGAAGAGTTCTCTCTCGAAGTGCGTGAAACCAAACGTGGGTTAGAGGAACTTACTTCCGACATACCCAACGTAAGTGAAGAGGCCACCAAGGATCTCGATGAGCACGGTATTATCCGTGTGGGTGCACGCGTTAAGCCGGGCGATATTCTGATTGGAAAAATTACTCCGAAAGGGGAATCCGACCCATCACCCGAAGAAAAACTGCTTCGCGCCATCTTTGGCGACAAGGCAGGCGACGTGAAAGATGCTTCTCTAAAAGCTTCGCCATCACTTAAGGGTGTGGTTATCAATACAAACCTATTCTCGAAAGCCGCTAAGAAAGGCAAAAGCAAGTTGTCGAACAAAGCGCTTCTTCCCAAACTCGACGAAGAGTATGAGAACAAGATGGAAGAACTGAGAAAGTTGCTTATCGATAAACTCCTGCACATTACCGAAGGCAAGACGTCTGCCGGCGTGAAGGATTACACCAATATGGATATTGTTCCCAAAGGAGCTAAATTCACCCTGAAGGTTCTTTCGGATATCGATTACCAGTCGGTTCAATTGAGCAAGTGGACAACCGACGCTCACAAAAACCAATTGATCCGCACAACGGTCATCAATTACCTGCGCAAGTTCAAGGAACTGGATGCAGAGCTTAAGCGCAAGCGTTTCGACCTGACTATAGGCGACGAGCTTCCCTCGGGAATTATGCAGATTGCCAAAGTATATGTGGCCAAAAAACGCAAAATCCAGGTGGGTGACAAAATGGCCGGACGCCACGGTAACAAAGGTATCGTGTCGAAAATTGTCCGTTCGGAAGACATGCCTTTCCTTGCCGACGGAACTCCGGTTGACATTGTGCTGAACCCACTGGGCGTACCTTCACGTATGAACCTGGGGCAGATTTTCGAGACGGTGCTCGGATGGGCTGGAAAAGAACTCGGCGTAAAATTTGCAACACCCATTTTCGACGGCGCATCGTTAGATGACCTGAACGAATGGACGGACAAAGCCGGTATTCCCCGCTACGGGAAGACCTACCTGTACGACGGAGGAACAGGCGAACGTTTTGACCAACCGGCTACCGTGGGCATCATTTATATGTTGAAACTCGGACATATGGTGGAAGACAAGATGCACGCCCGGTCCATCGGTCCATACTCGCTCATCACGCAGCAACCCCTCGGCGGGAAAGCCCAGTTCGGGGGACAGCGTTTTGGAGAAATGGAGGTTTGGGCGCTCGAGGCTTTCGGCGCGTCGCACATCCTGCAGGAAATCCTTACCATTAAATCCGATGACGTTGTCGGACGTTCAAAAGCTTACGAATCCATCGTGAAGGGAGAAGCAATGCCGCAAGCCGGCATCCCCGAATCGTTGAACGTACTGCTTCACGAGCTTAAAGGCTTGGGATTGAGCGTAGAACTTGATTAATAATAACTCTTTATAAAACAACAATATGGCATTTAGAAAAGAAAATAAAATAAAGAGTAGCTTTTCAAAAATAACCATCAGTTTGGCATCTCCCGAACAAATACTGGAAAGTTCATTCGGCGAAGTGTTAAAACCTGAGACCATCAACTACCGCACCTACAAACCGGAGCGCGACGGTTTATTTTGCGAACGCATTTTCGGCCCCGTAAAAGATTACGAATGCCATTGCGGCAAATACAAGAGAATCCGTTACAAAGGTATTGTCTGCGACCGTTGCGGAGTTGAAGTTACTGAAAAGAAAGTACGCCGTGAGCGTACCGGACACATCCACCTGGTAGTTCCGGTGGCACACATCTGGTATTTCAGGTCATTACCCAACAAAATAGGTTATCTGCTGGGTATTCCTACCAAAAAACTGGATTCTATCATCTATTACGAAAGGTATGTGGTGATCCAGCCGGGCGTACTTGAAGATAAAGTAGCTGAAAAAGACTTGCTGAGCGAGGAAGAATACCTCAACTTGTTGGATACGCTCCCCAAGGATAACCACCTCCTGGAAGATACCGATCCCAACAAATTCATTGCCAAGATGGGTGCAGAAGCTATCCTGGACATGTTGGAACGAATCAACTTGGATAAACAGGCCAACCAACTGCGCCACCGCGCAAGCACCGACACCTCTCAACAACGTAAGAACGAAGCGTTGAAACAACTTCAGGTAGTGGAAGCCTTCAGGGGATCCAAAAGTGTCAATAAGCCGGACTGGATGATCATGAAAGTGATTCCTGTGATTCCGCCCGACTTACGCCCGCTGGTCCCGCTGGACGGTGGACGTTTTGCCACTTCCGACCTCAACGACCTGTACCGCCGGGTAATTATCCGCAACAACCGCCTGAAAAGGCTGATCGATATTAAAGCACCCGACGTGATCCTGCGCAACGAAAAACGCATGTTGCAGGAAGCCGTTGACTCTTTGTTCGACAACTCCCGCAAATCAAGCGCCATTAAAACCGACTCGAACCGTCCGCTGAAATCGCTTTCAGACAGTCTGAAAGGGAAACAGGGACGCTTCCGTCAGAACCTGCTCGGTAAACGTGTGGACTATTCCGCCCGTTCGGTTATTGTTGTCGGACCCGAGCTTAAGATGCACGAGTGCGGGATACCCAAAGACATGGCCGCAGAACTCTACAAGCCATTTATCATCCGCAAGCTCATTGAGCGCGGTATTGTAAAAACGGTAAAATCAGCAAAGAAAATCGTTGACAGGAAAGAACCTGTGGTTTACGATATCCTGGAGTACGTGATGAAAGGACACCCTGTCCTTCTGAACCGGGCCCCCACCCTTCACCGTTTGGGTATTCAGGCCTTCCAGCCTAAACTCATCGAAGGGAAAGCCATTCAGCTTCACCCGCTATCGTGTACGGCATTCAACGCCGACTTCGACGGTGACCAGATGGCCGTTCACTTGCCGCTTGGCAATGAAGCTATCCTGGAAGCACAGATACTGATGTTGGCTTCGCACAACATCCTTAACCCCGCCAACGGCGCTCCCATCACCGTTCCCTCACAGGACATGGTATTGGGATTGTATTACATCACAAAGATACGTCCGGGAGCACAGGGCGAAGGCATGACTTTCTACGGTGAAGAAGAAGCCATAATCGCATATAACGAAGGGAAAGTGGATATTCACGCACTGGTAAACGTTTTGGTTGATGATATCGACGAAAACGGGGACCCCGTACGCAAAATGCACCAAACCACCGTTGGGCGTGTGATTACCAACGAGTATATCCCAAAAGAAGTGGGATACATCAATGAATTGCTCTCGAAAAAATCGCTCCGCGACATTATCGGAAAGGTCATCAAGACTTGCGGAGTGGCGCGTACCGCCCAATACCTGGACGACATCAAGGACCTGGGGTACAAAATGGCGTTCAAGGGCGGATTGTCTTTCAATCTTGAAGATGTGATTATCCCGAAAGAGAAGGAAGACCTTATCCAACAGGGTTACAACGAGGTAGAACAGATCATGGACAACTACAACATGGGGTTCATCACCTACAACGAGCGCTACAATCAGATCATCGATACATGGACGCACATCAACTCCAAGTTATCGAATATCCTCATGAAGCAGCTTGCCGAAGACGACAAAGGATTCAACTCCGTGTACATGATGCTCGATTCGGGCGCTCGTGGTTCACGCGAGCAAATCCGACAGCTTTCCGGCATGCGTGGTTTGATGGCTAAACCGCAAAAAAGCGGTGCCGAAGGGGCTCAAATCATCGAAAATCCCATTCTTTCAAACTTCAAGGAGGGACTTTCGGTATTGGAGTACTTCATCTCCACTCACGGTGCACGAAAGGGTCTTGCCGATACCGCACTGAAGACGGCCGACGCCGGTTATCTGACCCGCCGTTTGGTGGACGTTTTCCAAGACGTCATCATCAACGAAGTGGACTGCGGCACCCTTCGCGGATTAGTTGCCACGGACATCAAGAATAACGACGAGGTAATTGCTTCGCTTTACGAACGTATCCTAGGACGAGTTTCCGTGCACGACGTTCCTCACCCCACCACCGGAGAAATACTGGTGAGTGCCGGAGAAGAAATTACGGAAGAGATCGCTGAAAAAATAGACAAATCACCCATCGAACGCGTTGAAATCCGTTCGGTACTTACCTGCGAATCCCGCCACGGTGTTTGTGCAAAATGCTACGGAAGAAACCTGGCTACCGGACAAATGGTGCAAAAAGGAGAAGCTGTGGGTGTTATTGCTGCGCAATCCATCGGGGAACCGGGTACACAGCTTACGCTGCGTACGTTCCACGTGGGAGGTATCGCTTCCAACATTGCCGCCGAAAACAGGATAATCACCAAGTATGACGGTATCTTAGAATTCGAAGAGCTTCGTTTTGTGGAAACCCAGGACGCTGAAGGCAAAACCTACAAGGTGGTAGTGAGCCGTTTGGTGGAAATGCGGATCATTGACCCCAACACCCGGATCGTCCTGTTGTCTCACAATATTCCCTACGGCTCCAAGTTGTACTTCAACGATAACGACAAAGTGAAGAAAGGCGACCTGATATGCGAATGGGACCCCTTCAACGCAGTAATTATCTCCGAAGCAACCGGTAAGATCAAGTTTGAAAATTTCCTGGAAGGTATTACCTACAAAGTAGAATCGGACGAACAAACCGGATTGAAAGAGAAAGTCATTATCGAATCGCGCGACAAGACAAAAGCTCCATCGGCCCATATCGTGAATCAGGACGACGACGTACTTCGTACGTACACATTGCCGCTCGGCGCTCACATCGTGAAAGGTGAAGACGACGAAATCAAAGTGGGCGACGTACTGGTAAAAATTCCCCGCGCAATTGGAAAATCGGGTGACATTACGGGAGGTCTTCCTCGCGTTACCGAATTGTTCGAAGCGCGTAACCCCTCCAATCCAGCTGTCGTTTCCGAAATTGACGGTGAAGTATCGTTCGGTAAGATCAAACGCGGTAATCAGGAGATTTCCATCACGTCTAAAACGGGAGAAATCAAGAAATACCTTGTTCCGCTGTCAAAACAGATACTTGTACAGGAGAACGACTTTGTACGTGCCGGCATGCCGTTATCCGACGGTGCTATCACTCCGGCAGACATTTTGGCGATCATGGGTCCCACTGCCGTACAGGAGTATATCGTGAACGAAGTTCAGGATGTATACCGTTTGCAGGGTGTGAAGATCAATGACAAGCACTTCGAAGTGATTGTCCGTCAGATGATGCGTAAGGTAGAAGTGGTTGAGCCGGGCGACACCCGTTTCCTGGAACAGCAATTGGTCGACAAGCACGAGATGATGGAAGAAAACGACCGTATCTGGGGTAAAAAAGTGATCATGGATGCGGGAGATTCCCAAATCTTCGAGCCGGGACAAATTGTTACCGTTCGCAAGCTGCGCGATGAGAACAGTTCGTTGAAACGCCGCGACCTGAAATTGGTTGAAAGCCGCGATGCTATTCCGGCAACCGCCAATCAGGTGTTGCAGGGTATCACACGTGCCGCACTGCAAACCACCAGCTTTATGTCAGCCGCTTCGTTCCAGGAAACCACCAAGGTGCTGAACGACGCAGCCATCAACGGAAAGGTAGACACGCTGGACGGGTTGAAAGAGAACGTTATCTGCGGTCACTTGATTCCGGCCGGAACCGGCTTGAGGGAATACGATAAAATAATTGTAGGCTCAAAAGAAGATTTCGATAAGATGAATGCTAACAGGCGTTCGCCCTTGTATCAGGAAGTAGAAGAAGAGGCATAACGGGACAGGTATCCCGACGCTGTTAAATAAATAAACCCGCAGGATGGTGCGAACCACCTGCGGGTTTTGTTTATTACACCCCTATCCAGGTGTGTAGGGTTAAGGGAGTTATTGCTGTTCCAGCTTCAATGTTCTGCTCGGCTGGTCGCATACTTCGGTCGGCCCGAAATACTGAATGGGCCCCGGATAAACATAATCGGTCTCAATCGCCCATTTTTCCCGTTGGCTGGCAAAGTACCGGAACGGATTGCCGTCGAGCTTAACCAGTGCCTTTTGTATAACCGGTTTCATCTCCCCGTGACGACGCTCCATGTTCATCATCATCGTAATGGGTATCCCGCCGGCAATCCATTCAGACGCGGGAGCAGTTGTGTTGCGTACCGATGACATGTATCCTGTTTTACCCGCTGCAACCAACATCGAAGCAGTATATCCCAACGAGTAGCAGTAATCCGCATCGTAATTCGACGGTGCGGCACAACGGCCTTCGTATCCGAAAAAGTGGGTTATGGTAGCAAATTTTCCCGAATATTTTCCTTCTTTTTTCCACTCGTCGAGCCGGGTTTTCACCATTTCCGCCAACAGTTTTTCCGTTTCTATCAGAGAAACCTGTACGTTTCCGTGCGGGTCACGGTCTAGCGTTAACTGGCGCGCAACCGTTTCAGGAAGACTGGCATAAATTTCGGAATTTTTAGGTGAAAGTTTGCCTATGATGTAATCTCGTTTTCCCGAACGGCGTACCAAATCGAACTCAGCCTGGTTGTGTGCCAGGAAGTCATTCAACTCAGCTATCAGCGCCTTCATGGCTGGAATAAACTCAATCAGACCTTCCGGAATCAACACCGTTCCAAAATTCATTCCCTTTTCTGCGCGATGTAACACTACGGTGGCAATATCGTTAACAACATCGTCGAGCGATTGCTGCTTCGCTTCCACTTCCTCAGACACGATACAAATATTGGGTTGTGTCTGTAACGCACATTCCAGGGCGATGTGTGAGGCAGAACGTCCCATCAGTTTAATGAAGTGCCAGTACTTGCGTGCCGAATTACAGTCGCGTTGGATGTTTCCAATTACTTCGGAGTAGACCTTACAAGCGGTATCAAAGCCAAACGATGTTTCTATCTGTCCGTTTTTAAGGTCACCGTCAATGGTTTTCGGACAGCCAATTACCTGCACACCGGCATTAATGGATTTGTAATATTCGGCCAGCACACATGCATTGGTGTTAGAATCGTCTCCACCAATAATAACCAGCGCCCGGATATTGAGTTTCTTCAGGATTTCCAATCCCTTGTCAAACTGTTCTTTCTCTTCGAGCTTTGTACGTCCCGAACCAATAATATCAAATCCACCCGTGTTTCGATATTCATCGATAATATCCGCAGTAAGTTCTTTATATTCGTGGTTTATCAGTCCTGCAGGACCCAGGATAAACCCATAAAGCCTGCTATCAGGGTTCAGCCGTTTGATCCCGTCGAAAATTCCGGCAATCACGTTGTGCCCGCCGGGAGCTTGTCCTCCGGATAGAATAACACCCACATTTACGGGATTCTCCAATCCCATTTCTCCCCGGGATTCTTCAAAAGTGATGATGGGCATTCCGTACGTGTTGGGAAACAGTTTTTTAATCTCCTCCTGATCGCTCACCGATGCAGTAGCTGCACCCTCTCTGGGCTGCACATTACCGTTCAGGACCTGTGGCATCTTGGGGACATAACTGGCCCTTGCAATTTGTAAAGCACTTTTTGACATTTTGTTCTAATATTTAATAGATTTATTTCTTATTGATGGTTTGTCTGAAAAAGAGTTCAAATTTAGCAATTTTTTCTGAGATGCTCAAACGATTGGTAATGCTATTTTTATCCTCTTCATTTTCATTGTACAATTTTAAATTTAGCAAACTTCAGCAGCAGTTGTTTCTGTCCGGCAGAGTCAAAATCCACAAAAGCCCGTTTATCTCCTCCCGATTGTTCAATGGAAGTAACCACTCCCCTGCCGAACCGTTCGTGTTCGATTACGTCCCCCTCTTTCAGTTGTCCGGCCTCTTCGGAAAGCTTCAAGGAAGAATTTTCGGTCCGGCTGACAGGAACCCGGCTCGACGGCCGGTCAAATGCGCTGCTTTCCCGTTTTTGCCGCAGCGATTCCCAGAAGCCGTCGGTCGACTCATCCCGGGCAGGGGTCAACGTCTTTTGCTCCATCAACAGGAAGCGGGGATCGATATCTTTCAGGAACTGGCTTTCACGTGTGGCGTTTGTGCTACCGTTCCTGAAACGGCTTCTGGCAAAAGTAACGGTACACGTTTTTTTTGCCCGGGTGATAGCCACATAAAACAGGCGTCGTTCCTCCTCCAAACCTCGCGGCTCGAATTTTGCCATGCTCGACGGAAAGAGGTCTTCTTCCATCCCCACCACAAAAACATGATTGAATTCCAACCCTTTGGCAGAGTGCACCGTCATCAGGGTGACTTTCTCGTTGCCTTCATCGTCACCGGTGTCTTGATCGGTAAGCAGAGATACTTCAGAAAGGAAGTCCACCAACCGAACGTCTTCCTCTCCCTGTTCCTGCCTTTCAGACACAAATTCGTTTATGGCATTCAGCAATTCCTGAATATTTTGTGCCCGGCTCATCCCTTCTGGGGTCAGGTCTTCGTAAGCCTCCTTAACGATACCCGTATTTTTCAGTACCGTTTGAGCCAGTTCATAAGCGTTCTGCGTTTCGTTACCGGCAATAAATCCGTTTATCAGTTCGTGAAACAGCGCAAGTTTCCGGGCTGTGCCCGTATTCACGTCCAGGTTATATTGCAGCGGCGACGAGAGTATCTGCCACAAGCTGACGTTATGCAGACGGGCGCTTTCACTTATTTTACCTACCGTAACATCGCCAATTCCGCGTGTGGGGTAGTTCACTATGCGGCGAAACGCCTCTTCATCTCCGGGATTTACAATAAGCCGGAAATAGCTGATGATGTCTTTTATCTCCTTTCGTTGATAAAAAGAAAGCCCCCCATAAATAACATACGGAATATTTTTCTTGCGCAGCGACTCTTCAAAGATACGCGACTGGGCATTGGTACGATAAAGGATGGCAACATCCGAAAATCCGGTATGCCCTTCGTAGCGCATCCGTGCGATTTTATTGGCTACGATAAGCCCCTCCTCAAAATCGGAAAAGGCACTCACCACTTCAATTTTCTCACCCTCTTCGTTTTCCGAGAAAACCTCTTTGAAGATCTGCTCCTTATTTTTTTTTATAAGACTGTTGGCAGCGTTTACAATGTTTTGCGTGGACCGATAATTTTGTTCTAGCTTAAAAATTTGCGTCTGGGGGAAAGTGGATTTAAATTTCAGGATATTGTCGATATTGGCTCCGCGAAACGAATAAATGCTTTGCGCATCATCACCCACCACACAAACCCGGTGATGCAGTTCTGCCAACTGCTTTACGATAAGGTGTTGCGCGAAATTGGTATCCTGATACTCGTCAACGAGCACAAACTGAAAACGGTTCCGGTAATCTTCCAGCACATCGGGGTTATCGCGCAGCAGGATATTGGTATACATCAACAGATCATCAAAGTCCATGCTGTTGGCGGCCTTCAGCCGGTTTTGGTAACGCTGGTAAATTTCGAACAGTTGAGGGCGTTTGGAAGCACGGTCGTACTCAATTATCTCCCTGTTCTGGGCATACATTCCAGGCGTTATCAGACCGTTCTTCGCTCTCGATATCTGGTTATGAACAGCTCCCGGCCTGTACACCTTGTCGTCCAGCTGCATCTCTTTAATGATTAGGCGTACCAGATTAGAGGAATCGGAAGAATCGAAAATTGTAAAATTAGGAGTGAACCCAATCCGTTCAGCCTCGTTCCGCAATATACGTGAAAAGATGGCATGAAACGTTCCCATCCACAACTGACGTGCTTTCTTTTCCCCCACCAAGTCGGCAATCCGCGATTTCATTTCCCGAGCAGCCTTGTTGGTAAAAGTCAGCGCCAGTATATAATATGGCGGAAGGCCCTGTTCCAGCAGGTAAGCAATTTTATAGGTCAGGACACGGGTTTTTCCCGATCCGGCACCGGCAATAATCAGCGACGGGCCATCACAGAACTCAACGGCTTCGCGTTGTTTGGAATTTAATTGACTGAGGAGATGCTCCATTTTTTCGAATAATATAGTACAAAAATACGATTTTTAAGCGTACCGTCATAAAAAAACCGCTCTCGGTTGAGAACGGTTTTTATAATTGTTCATACTCTCTCTTAAGCGTGTGGACGTAATTCAACCGAAAGTCCCATAGCGGCTACAATTTTATAGAAAGTGCCGATGGTTGGCACAATCAACCCGCGCTCAACCCGTGAAATGTACCCTTTATCTACCCCAACACGTTCTGCCAATTGTTCCTGGGTAAGACGAGCACTTTTTCGAGCATCCATCAATATCTGTGCGTTATAATCTTCCCATGCTTCCTGTTCTGCTTGCCGCCTTTCAGGTGAACCGGGTTCGCCAAACTCTTTTTCCAATTCAGCGCTGATATCGTAAAGTTCAATCTTCTTTCCTTTCATAATATTCATTTTTTAATCTGATGGCTTTTTCTATTTCATTCTGTGGTGTTTTTTGCGTTTTCTTCTTAAAACAATTGAGTAATACAACAATTGTATTTCCATCGTAAATAAAGAAAATTCTAAATTCACTATTCCCATAACTCACTCTAAATTCGAAAATTGAATCTCGAATATATTTAATATAATGATACGGGATTTTTTCTTCTTCACTAAATAGCAGCAGGGCCTTTAATATTTTTCTGCGTTCATTACTACTTAATGTTTTCATGAACGATTCATAATATCCTCCGTAAGCTACTATTTTTCGTCCCATAAGACAAAAGTAACAAAAGTTATATCATAATACAACTTTTATGGTAAAAAAAACCGCTCTCGGTTGAGAACGGTTTTTATAAAGTACCGGAATCTGGTTCTTATCTGAACGTGTAGCGTAAACTAAGTGCTAACCCGGCAAACCAGTAGTCGTTGTAGTCGTTGGTAAAGTTAAACGAGGGTTTCCAGTCCAGTGAAATCGCAAAGGGAGCCGTTGGAAATGCGTACTCAAGCCCTGCAATTAAATCCCCTCCGAGCAGCAAACGGCCGCCGTTATAATCCTTGTAATAGACATTTCCAAGATGAGCTCCCAAACCCACATACCAGTCCAGGCCGGGTGCTCCCGGTAGCGGTTGCTGGTATTCATACAACCCGGTCAATTGAAAATAACGCGGAGAAGCGCTCAATATACCTTCGAATGCGCTAGCCGGCGCAAAGAAATGCTTCAGCGTAATACCGCTGTCATAACCTAAGCGGGCACCAAAAGCGGTTTTGTAGTTCTGCGCATTTGCAGTTGTGGTTATGGCTGTAACAGCCAAGACTGTAACGATAAATAAGTTTCTAAGTTTCATAAGTTAATGTTTTAATAAATATTTACTCACCGTGTATTTAACACTTTTGTCTATATAAACACCCCTGTTTAAAATTTGTTTATCGGTGGAGTAGAAAATAACTGTTCCTGCAAATAACATTTCCTGCAAAGCGGCTGATATTCATGCATTTCCCCCAACATCACCTGTTTCTCGCCAGCCACTATACGGTGTGAATAGCAGGCCAGTGAACCGCAACGGACACAGATGGCATGAACTTTGGTCACATCATCGGCAATGGCACAAAGGGCGGGCATCGGCCCGAACGGTATCCGTTTAAAATCCATGTCGAGTCCAGCCACTATTACCCGGATACCTTGGTCGGCAAGCTGCTGGCAAACATCGGTAAGCCCTTTGTCAAAAAACTGAGCTTCGTCTACTCCCACCACTTCTACTTCAGACGCAAGCAGCAGGATGTTACTGGAATGCTCAACGGGTGTTGAAAGAATAGAGTTTTTGTCGTGCGACACTACCTCCTCCTGCGAATAACGCACGTCGATTGCCGGTTTAAATATTTCCACTTTCTGGCGGGCAATTTTCGCCCGGCGAAGCCTGCGAAGCAGTTCTTCGGTCTTTCCGGAGAACATGGAACCGCAAATGACTTCGATACGCCCTTTGCGCTGGGTTTCGTTGGGATTGTTTTCGTTGTACATACTGAGCGGAGAGCGAATTATTTCCCTTTCACTATTTTCTTAATTTCATTCAATTTATTCAAAGCCTCAATAGGGGTAAGGTTATTGACATCCAGATTGAGTATTTCGTCACGAACCTGGCTTAAAACAGGGTCGTCCAGCTGGAAAAAACTCAACTGATAGCCCTCCCGTTTTTCAACAATATCCTTTATCGGCTTTTTGATGCCCTGTCTGCGATTGGCTGTTTCCATCTGTTCCAGGATCGCTTCCGACCGTTTGGTAATGCTCTGCGGCATCCCGGCCATTTTGGCAACGTGAATACCAAAACTGTGTTCACTCCCTCCCGGCACGAGTTTTCGCAAGAAAATGACTTTGTTGTCAATCTCCTTTACAGCAACATTGTAGTTTTTGATTCGCTTAAACGATTTTTCCATCTCATTCAACTCGTGGTAGTGGGTGGCAAAAAGAGTCTTGGCTTTTGCCCGGGGGTGCTCATGAATATATTCCACGATCGACCACGCAATAGAAATCCCATCGTAGGTACTTGTACCTCTGCCCAATTCATCAAAAAGCACAAGACTCCGTTCCGAGATATTATTGATGATATTGGCTGCTTCGTTCATTTCCACCATAAACGTGGATTCGCCCAGCGATATATTGTCCGATGCGCCGACGCGGGTAAAGATCTTATCCACCAGTCCTATCTTTGCCGATTCTGCCGGGACAAAACTCCCTATTTGCGCCATAATAGTGATCAGCGCCGTTTGGCGCAGTAAGGCCGATTTCCCGGCCATGTTGGGACCGGTAATAATAATGATTTGCTGTGAATCCCTGTCGAGATACACATCGTTGGCAATATAGGGCTCATCATGCGGAAGCTGTTTTTCGATCACAGGGTGGCGGCCACTCTTGATATCGATGGCATCCGACTCGTTTATTTCGGGACGGATATACTTGTTCTCCCGAGCTATTTTTGCAAAAGACAACAGGCAATCTGCCCTTGCCATAACGGTTGCGTTACCCTGTATAGTTGGAATATACTCTATCAGGCTCTCCACAAGAGCGTTGTATAGCTGTGTTTCCAGCGATACAATTTTTTCTTCGGCACCCAATATTTTTTCTTCATATTCTTTCAGTTCCTCGGTAATGTAACGTTCTGCGCTTACCAGCGTTTGTTTCCGTATCCACGTTTCAGGGACCTTGTCTTTGTGCGTATTCCGCACTTCAATGTAATATCCGAAAACATTATTGAAAGCAATCTTCAGAGAGGGTATACCCGTTTCTGTACTTTTACGTTGCTGCAACTGTAGGAGGTAATCTTTGCCCGAGTAGGCAATTTCGCGAAGCTCATCCAACTGTCCGTTCACTCCTTTTTTAATCACCCCCCCCTTATTCAGCAGAGCCGGCGGATCCGGAAAGATCTCCCGTTCAATCCGATCCCGGATAACGAAGCAAGGATCTAATTTCCTACCCATCTCCTGAAGGCCGGCATTTTCGGACGACAGGAAGGCTTCACGTACCGGTTCTATTGCTGTTAAAGCCACCTTAAGCTGTACCACTTCGCGGGGAGAGATCCTACCGACAGCCGCTTTAGATATGATTCGTTCCAAGTCACCGATAAGCGAGAGTTTTTCCTCGAGCAGCTCTTTCAATGCTGTTTCGCGGAAAAAGTTTTCCACCACATCCAGGCGTTCTTCAATGGGCCTGAGATCCTTGAGGGGAAACACCATCCAGCGGCGTAACATGCGCGACCCCATGGGTGAGATGGTCTTATCGAGTATATCGAGTAAACTTTTTCCACCTTCATTTATCGTGGAAATCAGCTCCAGGCTGCGTACCGTGAATTTATCCAGTCGTACGTAACGGCTTTCATCCAGTTGCCTGAGTGAAGTAATGTGGCTGATCTGAGTGTGCTGTGTTATATCCAGATAATGCAACACAGCTCCGGACGCAATAATTCCAAGGGGCAGGTGCTGTACCCCAAACCCTTTTAGGTTCTTTGTGTTGAAATGGTTTAATAAGCGTTCGCGGGCTGCATCATCGGTAAATATCCAATCGTCGAGTTCGAAAAAGAAGTAGTCCGCCCCGAAGTATTCTCCAAGCTTACGCTTACTGCCCCGCTCGATAAGGATCTCCTTGGGTGAAAAGCTGGAAAGCAATTTGTCTGTTTCGTCCTTATTACCTTCGGTAGTGAGAAACTCACCCGTTGAGATATCGAGAAAAGAGATGCCGAACGTCTTTCCGTTTGCCGAATAAACGGCTGCCAGAAAATTATTCTCCTTGTGATTCAACACATTATCATTAATAGATACACCCGGCGTAACTAATTCGGTGATACCGCGCTTAACAATCGTTTTGGTAAGCTTCGGGTCTTCCAGCTGATCGCAGATAGCCACACGTTTCCCCGCACGAACCAGTTTAGGCAAATACGTATCAAGAGCGTGATGCGGAAATCCGGCCAATTCCACGAATTGTGCTGCACCGTTTGCTCGGCGCGTCAGCGTTATTCCCAGGATCTCCGAAGCCGTGATCGCATCATCCGAAAAAGTCTCGTAAAAATCACCTACCCTGAAGAGTAAAACAGCATCGGGATGTTGTTGTTTAATCTCGTTGTACTGCTTCATCATCGGGGTTTCAACTACCTGCTTACTCACTAATCTCTATAAATTAAATTATCCAATAAATTATTACTGTGTTTTAGATTGAATGAGATTGATGGCGGATTGAACAAGATTGAATATGGGCGGCAGTTTATCAATCTTTTTCAATCTTAATTAATCTTTCTCAATCTTGGCAAATACGACATTATTTTGGATCATCCCTTTATTAAATAATGTGTAATGATTTTTTTCTGAAAAAGGATAACAAAGATACTATTTTTTTATTTACGATTTACACTCGCCCTATCGTCGGGTCGCCCAATCTCTGGCGCAACTCCTTCACTCCCTCCGATGCCCCTTTTTTTATATGAAATACATCGTACCGGCCGGTATTCACATCTTTGGGATCAATCAGGTAAACAGGAACATTTTTTTTCACATAGTCCAGTAATCCCGCAGCCGGATATACATTCATTGAAGTGCCTATTATCACAAAAATATCTGCTTTCCCGGCCAATTCCGCAGCCTCGGTAATCATCGGTACAGCCTCTCCAAACCATACGATATGCGGACGCAGCTGATATCCCTTTTCGCACTTATCGCCCATGTTTATCTCCGGTTTATCGGCCGGCAACTCATAGATCAACGATTCGTCTCCGGTAGACCTCACTTTCATCAACTCACCGTGCAAGTGCAGTACCTTGGTACTTCCCGCCTGTTCGTGCAAATTATCAATATTCTGCGTAATTACCTGAACGTCAAAATCCTTCTCCATATCTGCAATTCCGGCATGCCCCTCATTGGGCTTTGCACGGATCAGCTCGCGCCGGCGGATATTATAAAACTCCAACACAAGTGCCGGATTTCTGTGGAATGCTTCGGGAGTGGCAACATCTTCAACGGGGTATTTATCCCATAATCCACCCGAATCGCGAAACGTCGATATTCCACTTTCGGCACTCATTCCTGCTCCGGTAAGTATAACAAGTTTCTTTTTCATTTTTTGTCCGTTTAAATGGTTATCCTCCTTATACAAATATAGTTTTTTATACCCAAAAGAAGAATTATTCCGTATTAAATTCGTACTTTTGTGTCCAAATTGAAAAAAAGAAAAAAGTTGAATGGATAAATTAAGTTACGCGTTAGGAATGAGTATGGCATCGAGTCTTGTTAATTCCGGGCTAAATCAGATTGACACAGACTCGTTTGTAAAGGCATTCGTTGAAGTTATAAACAACGGCGCAGCAGAAATGAGCCCACAGGAGGCCAATCAATACATTCAGGAATATTTGAGCAAAAGGCAAAACGAGATGCTGGGTGAGAACCTAAGAATCGGACGTAAATTTCTGGAAGAGAACAAGAAGAAGAACGGTGTTATTACCCTTGCCAGTGGATTACAATACGAAATTCTTAAAGAAGGCTCAGGACCAAAACCCAAAGCAACCGAAAAAGTGAAGTGCCATTATCACGGTACATTGATAAACGGCAAGGTTTTTGATAGTTCCGTAGAAAGGGGACAACCTGCTGTATTTGGTGTCAACCAAGTGATTAAAGGCTGGGTAGAGGCATTGCAGCTGATGAGCGTCGGCTCCAAATGGAGGTTATATATTCCTTCGGAGCTAGCATACGGAAGCCAGGGGGCCGGAAGCTCCATAGAACCCAACTCCACCTTAATTTTCGATGTTGAATTGTTAGGGATAGAATAAAGAGAACCCATTAAATAAAAAAGAAAAAAAATGAAACAAAAAAACTTTGTTGTACTTGGCGCATTGGCAGCAGTTTCAATTATGCTGGTATCTTGCGGTGGCGGCAGTTCTGCTCCTGCGGCATCGTTAAAAAGCGATGTAGATAGTATTTCTTATGCTTATGGCGTAAATCTGGCCGACCAGGGCGGATTGATGCAGTACCTGGAGCAGTCTGGAATTATCCAGGGTGCATCCAATATCGAATACGATTATCAAATGCGTATTGCTACTGCCGATTCTACCCAGAAACAAGCGTTACAGAAAGAGATGAATGCAAAAATCGATTCACTGAATAAGGTAAATGCTCCAAAACTTGACGAATTCATCAAGGGATTGAAAGAATCGTTGAAGGGTGGAGAAGAAAAATCAGCTTATATTCAAGGCTTAAGCATTGGGCATCAGATTTCCCAACAAATGCTTCCTCAATTTGGAACGATGCTGTTCGGCCAGGATTCCACCAAAAAGATCAACAACGATCAGATGTTGGCCGGCTTAATCAGCACATTAAAAAATCAAAGCACCGCCATTTCCAAGGTGGACGCCAATGGATTGATTCAAAGAAAAGTAGAACAAGCTCAGGCTAAAGAACAGGCCAAACAGGAAGAAGAGCTGAAGGTTCAATATAAAGACAGTATCGCTGCCGGCGAAAAATTCCTGGCCGATAACGGTAAGCGCGAAGGCGTGGTTACTCTTCCCAGTGGATTACAGTACGAGGTAATTCGCGAAGGTAACGGACCAATACCGGGTGACACCAATACAGTAAAAGTGCATTATCACGGCACCCTTATCAACGGAACTGTTTTCGACAGCAGTGTCGATAGAAAAGAACCGGCCACTTTCGGTGTAACACAAGTTATTCCCGGATGGACAGAAGCACTCAAACTGATGCCTGTTGGTTCGAAATGGAAACTCTACGTTCCCTACAACCTGGCTTACGGCGCCCAAGACCGTGGAACCATCAAACCTTTCTCTACATTGATCTTCGATGTAGAATTACTGGGGATAGAAAAGTAACCGATCACACATCACCCTATATTTATTCACGGGACGGCTGTTTGTCGTCCCGTTTTTTTGTTTTAACCCATACGGATCTACGAAAAAAAAGTCTACAAAACCATTCAAACTCTATCATTATTCTTCAATAATAGGTATTATACTTGTTTTATCATCGATTTTAACACGAAATTATTGCATAATACTAATTTTAAGGTTATTTTTGCATCGTTTTAGGTTATTTTGACAACCTGGTGTTTTGGGAAAAACAAAATTGCAACTTATAAACTAAGATTAATTTGTTTTCAAAGGTTATCAAGCCTGTATTTTTATGAAACGCAATAACTATTTCATTGAAATTTCTCAAAGCGCCGTCGTGTTAAATTTATCCCAACATGTATTGTATTGCTTTAATTTCATTTACATTTGTGTTGCTATTTTGGACATGCATTTTTACAAGTGATAAAGTGTAACAATTACATTCAAATATTTTCTTATTTGTTAGAAAGAAAGGAAAAAAATATCAAAAAAAGCTTTTCTATGAAAAATTTAATTTATATTTGCATACAGATAGGGAAGCTTATTTTATGTTAATCGCTCACAACAGGGAAAACCATCAAGAATTTACCTTGATACCTTTTATTTCCACCAAAAAACGTATGTTTTTTTACTGATTATGGCGATTGTTTGAGAATGCAAAGATCATTTAGATACTATAATTGTTTAATTTAAAAGTAGAGTTTATGAAAAGAAAACTATTTCTGTTTTTGGCCCTGTTTTTTGTAGGAATAGGGATTGTGCAGGCTCAGACACAAGTACGCGGTACTGTTATGGATGAGAATGGAGACCCTGCAATTGGTGCAACCATACAAGTAAAAGGTACGACCCAGGGAACAGTAACCGATGTTAATGGTAATTTCAATCTGTCTGCACCAACGGGAGGCACTTTAATTATTTCTTATGTTGGATATACAACCCAAGAAGTGCCGGTAAGTGAAAGTATAAGGATTATGTTGGTTTCTGACACGGAGATACTGCAGGAACTTGTAGTTACCGGTTTGGGCGCAGCTACCGACAGGCGAAAAGTAGCCATTTCTGTTGAATCTGTTTCAGAGGATGCCCTGAAAAGAGTTCCAGCAAAAAGTGTTGATGCCGCCCTGATAGGTAAGATCGCCGGGGCACAAATACAGTCAATTTCCGGTCAACCCGGTCAACAGGCAAGTATCATTTTACGTGGTATTAATTCATTAGGCACTACACAACCAATGATACTGGTTGACGGGGTAGAGATAAATGCTAGTAGTGTCGCTTTGGGTACAGGAAACTCGATTTCACGACTCGCTGATTTAGACTTATCGAACGTAGAAAGAGTCGAAGTTATCCAGGGTGCTGCTGCTGCAACTATATACGGTGCACAAGGAGCTAATGGGGTTATTCAGATTTTCACTAAGAAAGGTAAAGCCGGACAACGTACAGATATTACTTACAACGGATCATTAACTGTTGATAACCCAATGAGAGGAGATTTCAAAAAGGCTCAATATCACTACTTCCCTACACTCTCTGATGGTTATATTGATGACGGTTCGGGCAATAGAATTGCAGTTGATCCTGATACAGGTTTTTGGACATTACCTGATGAAACAGTTACAGCAGAATCTCAAAACAATAAACCTTACAAAGAACAAACTTTTGATCATTTAGACCAATATTTTAAAAAGAATGTATTAACACAACAACATTCATTGAATTTGGTTGGAGCTTCAAATAATATTGATTATGCATTAGGTTTTTCCTATATGGGACAAGAAAGTCCTGTACATGGCGATTACACAAGAAATAACTTGACAGCCAATATTGGTTCAGAATTGTTCAAAGGATTTACTGTTCGTTCAAATACACAATTAATATCTAGCGAAAACACAACCGGTGGTATTAATAATCGTAATAACATTTTCAGTGGTTTAGCAGCCGCTGGTACATTACTCCCATTTGTTGATCTCACTTTCAAGGACAAATTGGGAAATCCCTTCGTAAATTATGATGCAGCCGACAATAGTGTGATGCCATTTTACACATATAAATTCAGAGATATAAATGCCGATATCAAACGCGTTATCCAAGGGATTAATGTCAATTACAAAGTACACAAATTTGTGGAGTTAGACTATAAGTACGGTATAGATCATTCCCGTATAGATAGAAGCGAATTTTTAGCTAACCAAATGAGCACAATGACACCTGGAAAAGGTATTGACCCTAAAAGCGGAAAGTTGACAAAAGACATGATTCAGGAAACCCAACAGAACTCATTGCTTAGCGCATTCTTAAGATTTGATTTTGAAAAAGATTTTGATTTTAACTTCCCACTTCAGTCAACAACTCAAATTGCATACGATTGGAGAAAGTCTGACTATGAGCGTGTAACAGGAACTGGAACTGGATATGGTGTGGATCCACCTTTCACTTTGGCAACAGCCAATACAAAATCGTCGGATCAATATATATCCCATTTTGTTACTTTCGGATATCTAATTAACCAAAAATTTGACTATGCCAATCTTCTTGGTGCTTCTTTTGGTTTCCGCTCCGACTATTCTTCTGCATTTGGAGAAGGCTCTAAGCCATTTACGTTCCCACGTGCCGACTTTTATATCCGGTTATCTGAATTAATAAAATCACCCGCCCTGTATGATCTTAAATTAAGAGCTGCTTACGGAGAAGCTGGTATTCAACCCAGTGCATACGATCGTATGATCACTGCCAGCAGTGACATCTTGGGTGATCAAGGATATTTTTACTTACCATCAACATCTCGTAATCCGGCTTTAGGAGTAGAACGTTCAAAGGAAATTGAATTTGGATTAGATTACGGTATCAGCCTTATGAAAGGATATTGGTTAAATAAAGCCAGTGGGTCATTGGTATATTGGACAAGGAAAAGCACAGGAGTTATCTATACAGTGGATATGCCGCCCTCTACAGGGACGGCAGGTATTCGAGACAACGCCATCGATCTTTCAAGCAAAGGCATTCAATTCTCGATGGATTTGGACGTGTATAAATCCCGGAATTTCGATTGGAAATTTGGTACCAGATTCACTAAAGGATTAACTATGGTTGATAAAATATCAAACGGAAAACCCATTATTATTGGGGAAGGTGGCTCGGGTCAAACCGCTATTGTGGAAGGCGAACCGGTTGGTGCGTTTTTCGGAACAAAACCTTTATCTTCACTTGATCAAAAAGACTCAAACGGAGATAGATACATTGACGAGGCAGATTTGAACGATTACGAAGTAGTTAATGGTATGGTTGTAGATAAAACTTCGAAACAAGTGCAGTTTACAGCTGAACAAGAGAAAATAGGTGATGCTACTCCAAAATTCTCAATGTCGTTTTTCAATGATTTCACGATACATAAAAATGTATTGTTCTCTTTTCAATTCGATTGGGTAAAAGGAGCGGAAGCCTACAACGTGAGTCGCCAATGGCTCTATAGAGATCGCATCCATCCGGATTTTGACAAAGAAATTACCATAGGCGGGCAAACTGGAGCATGGGTTGCTTTTTATAATAGCTTATACAACACGAATAATATTCACCAATATTTCGTGGAAGATGCTTCTTTCTTACGGCTACGTAATATTTCTTTAACCTACGATTTGAGTGATCTAATTAAGAATGGCTTCATTAAAGGACTATCGGTTAGTGTTTCTGCAAAAAATCTTCTTACAGTAACAAATTACTCAGGAATGGATCCAGAAGCAGTTGGAACAAATCTTAACAATCCATTATATAGAGGAATTGATTTGTGGTCTTTCCCAAATTCAAAATCTGTGATTTTCGGGGTTAACGTGAAATTTTAATTTGATAATAAAAAAAGTTTAATTATGAAAAAAATATTATTTATAATTTCAATCATAGGACTTGCTTTAACGTCATGCGATAAAGATTCCTTAAAGTTAGAAAATCCTAATGAGCCAGGGCTTGGCTCATTACGAACGGAAGTTGGAATACAGAAAGCTGCATTAGGCGTTTATCACCCCATGAGATATGATTATTTCATTTGGTTTTCGCAGGTGAATCACAATGTAATGGGAGATGTGACTACTGTGTCTGCCGGAAACTTTGGATGGAGATGGGTGAATCAAGTTACATCTATTACACGTCCCAACGGCACTGTTGTAAACCCTCCTCAAGGAGGGTCGCAACCTGATTTGATGAGACAATATAACGGTAGAGACTATGGATACGACAATCCGATGAATCATGAATGGCTTCCGTTATATGGAACATTAGGACATGCAAACTTAATGCTAAGTATTCTGGACGAAGTTGAATTTACAGGATCTGACACTGAAAAGCAAATCAAAAAAGATACATACAAAGTATGGTTTTTGTGGTGGAAAGGATTTGTTTATTCACGCATTGGTTCTTTATATTCAAAAGGAATTATTAATGATAACTACGGTGAATTAAATACCAATTATTCAACTCATGAGGAAGTAATTGGTGAAGCAAAAAAAGTTTTTGAAGAAGCCAAATCAATCTTAGCAAAAATCGATGAATCTGATGCAACATATCAGTCACTAATAACTTCTTTCATTCCGTCATCTTTCCGAAGTGGTAATGGAGGATTTATCTCTCCCCGCATGATGGAACGTAATATTAATAGTTATTTAGCACGTAATATTCTTGTAAATAAATACGCAAAGGACCTTACTGATGCAGAATTGACTGAAATTGAAACTTTAGCTTCAGCTGGGATAAGAGAAAACGATAAAATATTCACTGTTAAATCTGATCCTAACGAAGACGCTTGTTTCGTATATCAAACCACATGGTCTGCTGTTCGATTACTAGCTGGATGGGAAAATATCTCCGAGAGATTAGTTCAAGATTTCAAACCAGGGGACAATCGTTTTGAACGTAATATCTATACCCTATCTAGTCCGATATTTAATCCGAGAGGACGCGGTTTGAGTTATGGCACACGATATGGAGCTGTTGACGGTGGAGACTACGCAAGTTGGGAACCGGGTTTTTGTGAAATACCTATGGCCTGTTCTTATGAAGAAACTCAATTGATGTTAGCAGAAGTCAAAATTAGAAAGAATCAAATTGAGGCAGGCTTAGCTCATATTGATGCTGTAAGAGATTACCAAAATGCCCAGTTGGATGCTGTTGCTAACACTAATTTAAATAAAGACGAGGCTTTGGAAGAATTACGTAAAGAAAGACGCATAGGATTATTCTTAAAAGGGACTTCGTTTTACGATGCCAGACGTTGGGGTGTCCTTAAACCTTTATCTCAAGGGGGAGGACGCCAAAATGCCAATGTAGTTGTAGCGTCTAATGGCACAGTAGAGCCTTGTACAATTAATTACAATTATTTGGAATGGTGGGATGTTCCGGCAAACGAAACGGATTTTAATCCCATTGAAATTCCTAATACACCTAATTAAAAACACTATTGATGGCACCTAAATACTAGGTGTCCCAAAGGTTTGACGGTTTTGCATTAAATATTTTCAAAGAGGGTGTTTCACAAATGTGATTTCACCCTCTTTTCATTCGGGGTACCTCTGAGAACAAATGCAAATATTCATTTCTCGGGAGGTTTATTTTTATTTTGAGACTTTTAATCTTGCTTAGATTGTGGTACAAATTATGGGTATATATAAACTTTAAACTTTCAACATAAAAGCAGCACATCCCAAACTTTAAGAAGCTAAAACCAACATTAAATCTGAATCTTGTCCTTTTTATTAAACAAATTCAACAAAAAAAATTATCTTTGCCTTAAATAAATTTCAAGAAAATGCGCTGTTTTATATATATTGCCATTGCTGCGGCTGCAGCGGTGCTTTTCATTTCTTGCAATGAACGGGAAAATGGTGAAATACACAAAATACTTACACAATGGGATAACCTGTTGGAAAAGAATCCCAACGCTATTTCAGACAGCCTGAAAACTATTGATCCACAAACCCTTTCGCGGGAAAACCGCGCCTATTATAACCTGCTCAAAACAATCTCGGACGATAAAACCTATTTTGAATTCACAAGCGACTCCCTGATTACCAGGGTAGCAGACTACTATCACCTCCACGAGCCCTACAGCAACAACTATATCCGCGCCCTCACGTACAAGGGCATTGTCCGTACCCGCATGGGAATAACAGACAGCACCGTGTACGAACCTCTAAAAAAAGCCGATCACATTTTTCACACCTATAAAAACCCGGATCCAGCAACCGGATACATCCTCCACTACTTTTTAGGAAATACGCATTATTACAACGGTAACTTTGAATTGGCCGGAAAATATTTTCAGGAATCGCTCCATAACGCTAAACTGAAAAACGATTCATCACATATCTTTGATGCCTATTTGGCTATCTATTGGAATGAGATGCGTCAAACCGATTTTGATGCGGGGAAAAAATATGTAGATACTCTGTCATCATTTTTCGATAAAATTCCGGATAGAAATCACCTTATTCTAAATGCGCAATCGGTTTATTATGAAGCCACAAAAGAATTTGAAAAAGCATTGGAATGCGATAAAAAATTATTAACGCTAACAAAATCTCAAAAAGAGGACATTGATTTTTCCAGTTTATACTTTGCCGTTTCAGACAGATACAATACATTGAATCAGCTGGATAGCGCCATGCTTTATGGGCAAATAGCTATTGAAAATATTGTTGATGAAGCCAATAAAGGCAATTATTTATTATACGAGAACGTTGCCAATATTGCTGAAAAACAGCAGAATTACCTTTTGGCCAATACGTACCGGCAAAAAGCTTTTGATCTGTATGAAAAATCGGTGAAAGACCGGTTAAATACCCAGGTCATGGAGCTGGAAAAAAAATACGACCTATCCGAGGCCGAAAATATCGCGTTAAAATCGCAACAGAACACGCTTATTATTGCTATTATAGCCCTGTTGCTCGCTATGCTTGCCACTATTTTGATTATGCTGAACGTGAAAAACCGCCGTGAAGCAAAAATAAAACTGATGCGGTTGGAACACGAAGCAGAAACACGGGCCATCGAAACAAAGCTGCTGGAAGAAGAAGCAAACAAAAGGGACTGGCTTATCCAATTGTATGGGCACATATCAAACAGGCTCACATCGCTACAGGAAAATTTCAATACTCTGTCGCAACGGTATGTTTCTTCACATCCTAAGATATACGAAAACATGCACAACATATTACATACGGCCGAATCCGATTTGAGGGAAATGCCCAAGAACCTGATACCCGACGAGAATACATTTTCTTTATACACCAACTTATCAATGGAAGCTGCGGAACTTTTCAATGCCAACGAAAAGATCATGTTGATGCTGTTGGTCTGCAAGGCAGACAACAGGCAAATATCCACCTTTATGAATACTTCAATAGAAAGTATTCGCGCAAGAAAATCGCAATTGAAGAAAAAATTGACAGAAAACGGGATCGATGCCGCTCAATTTTTTAATTTTTAGCACACATTTCTTGCAAAATCATCGTTTCAACCACCTTCGGCAGCGTTAAAATAGATCTTATCATAACACTCATTATCAATTATTTAACCCATATCCTGCCGTTAAAATTCGACCTGGGTATTGTTTTTCTTGTCTGTTGTTTATTAATTTGTGTCTGTAATTCATAATAAAATTATTCCTATGAAAACAAAATTCTTTTATACGATGGCGTTAATCTGCAGTACGCTTTTCTTTTCTTCTTTTGCTGTTACCGAAACAAACAAGGTAAACGACCAGTCCGATAAGATTGGACTCAGCAGGATTGGGGGAACAACCCGCGGGGTAACAGGCGTAGAAGTAGCTGCGACTACCGACGGCAAGACAACCGTTGCCATATCTGTGGTGGATTTTACCGGCACGGCCGTAGTGCAGATAATCGGAGGAAGAACTTCGGCACAGTATTATTTCGATGTAAACGAAATGGGCTACGAAGTGATAAACATTGGAACATTGAGGGCAGCCACATATACCATTCGCATCATTTTGGACAACGAGGTTTATGAAGGCACCTTTACAAAAGAAGCAGTAGGTAGGTAATCCATTAAAACAAGAGAAGCCATGGTAGATAAATATGTATTTTCCGACGTAAGTACCTGTACGTTTAATTTTTCAGACGGAAAAAGGGCCTTTGTAAAATCATCGCCCAGAAAGGAAATTGTACTGGTAAAATTTATCCCCCACACCTCGAAAAAGAACTCATTTCAGGAAAGTGTGGTCGCTAATTACCCCGAATCCAAAAACGTCAGCGAATTAGCACAAAAATGCAACTACGATTGTCTGAAGACTTTTACCCGACATTTTAAAAAGCACTTCAATCAAACGCCTTATCAATGGATGCTTGACCGCAAAATGGAAGAAGTACAGCACCTGGTATTGGAGTCGGATCTGTCGATATCCGATATTGCAAAAATATGCGGTTTCAACAACCTGACACACTTGGTGAATGCCTACTCCAGCAAGTTCGGCATCCCGCCTTTCAGAAACAGGATGCAGGAAAACAAAAATGCAATTTGATTAATTTGCAAAAAGGAGTAGTTATTGTTGCGCAATTTTCATGAAACAAAAAAAACGTCCGGTTATACAAAACCCGTACGAACTATTCTTCTTATAAACTCAACTAAACTTCATTGTGGATGAAATCAATGCAAAAACGCCCCAGAACGGGGCGTTTTTTTTTAACTGATCCACTTCACGTAAGCAAAGTCCATGCGGTGCGGCAGATCCGGATTTTTCGGATAAATACGCAAAGCATACTGGTGTGTGCCCGGGTCGTTTAGCGCTTCTCTGGTTTGGAAAAAAAGCCGGGAACCTTCCGTTTTCAACAAGTTGAACTCGTATTTTTCAATAAATTCAACCTTATTGGCAGTTGAGTCGTAGTCAACCACCACGCACTCCAGTCCCAACTCGGCAGCAATATCTTTCTTGTCGATAACCACTTCGCCGTAAATCTTGTTTTTTCCGTTATTTATATCTACTTCCTGTACCGGCTCAAACTCCAGTTTAATTACTTCGATCTTGTCCCATTTAGATGCGGTATCTTCTTTCCAACGAACGATTTCCTTTGCTTTCGCATAATTATTTTCGGCAAGCTTTTTCGATCGTTGTGCCAGCTTCATATAAAAACGGTCGAAGTAGTCGTCCATCATCCGTTTGGTCGTGTAATGCGGGGCTATTTCTGCAATCGATTTCTTCACGAACTTCACCCACTGAGGCGAATATCCGTTGCTGTTGTGCGCATAATAAAGCGGGATAATCTCCGACTCAAGCATGGTGTAAAGAGTCGATGCATCCAGTTCATCCTGGAAAGCCTGATTTTCGTAAGTCCGTTTTGCGGTTAACGCCCAACCGGCCCCTTCGACATACCCCTCGTACCACCAGCCATCCAATACAGAAAGGTTTAACACGCCATTCATAATGGCTTTTTCACCCGATGTGCCCGAAGCTTCCTGTAAACGCGTAGGAGTGTTCAGCCAGATATCAACGCCCGAAACCAAACGTTTGGCTAAACGCATGTTGTAGTTCTCGAGGAAAATTATTTTTCCTAAAAATTCGGGGCGGCGCGATATTTCCACAATGTACTTGATGAGCGATTGTCCACCACCATCTGCAGGATGCGCTTTGCCGGCAAAAATAAACGTAACCGGACGCTCGGGATTGTTCAGTATTTTTGCCAGACGGTCTAAATCTGAAAACAATAAATGAGCCCGTTTATAGGTGGCGAAACGGCGCGAAAACCCTATGATCAAAGAGCCCGGCCTGATTTCGTCGAGCATAGAGATAATCCGGGAGGGATCGGCCTGATTCTTCAACCATCCGTCCACAAATTCACTCTTGATGTAATCGACAAGCTTCTCCTTCAAGTGCATGCGTAATCCCCAAATCTCCTCATCACTGATATCATACACCTTTTTCCATATCTCGGGATTAGACTGATCCTGGTAAAAATCTTCGCCCAGGTTATTCTCGTAAATCCTCTTTACCGATGAAGTTGCCCAGGTCGGCAGGTGGACACCGTTGGTAACATAGCCCACATGGAGTTCCTGTGGAAAATAACCCTTCCAGACCGGCTGAAACATCTCCTGAGAAACCAGGCCGTGAAGTTTACTTACTCCGTTTGATTCCTGTGCGGTGTTCAACGCAAAAACACTCATCGAGAACTTTTCGTTTGTACCCGGATTATCACGTCCCATATCCATAAACTGATACCAGGGGATACCTATCTTGTTGACCAAAGGTTCCATGTATTTCCGGATAAGCGACTCCTCAAAATAATCATGACCGGCAGGAACAGGGGTGTGTACCGTATAAAGGGTGGATGCACGTACAACCTCCAACGCTTCGTTGAACGACAGTTTTTCTTCCTGCACATAATCGCGTAACCGCTTAGCACTGATAAGGGCTGCATACCCCTCGTTCATGTGATACACATCTTTCCGGATACCTAGCCTTTTCAGAAGCAATATTCCTCCTACGCCAAGCAAATATTCCTGTTTCATGCGGTTTTCCCAATCCCCTCCGTAAAGTTGGTGGGTAATGGACCGGTCATATTCGCTGTTATGTTCAAGATCTGTATCCATCAGATACAACTGAATACGCCCTACCGATACTTTCCAGATATTTGAATATATGGTTCTGTCGTGGAAAGGTACTTCGAGAACAACAGGCTTGTTATGTTCATCCAGTACCTGGGTTATGGGTAAGGAACCAAAGTTTTGGGCTTCGTAGTTGGCAATTTGCTGCCCGTCCACGGAAAGGGTTTGGGTGAAATATCCGTGGCGGTACAGGAACCCGACAGCAGTCATATCAACCCGGCTGTCGCTTGCTTCTTTCAGGTAATCACCGGCCAGAACGCCGAGCCCGCCGGAGTATATCTTTAACGCGTGCGACAAGCCGTATTCCATGCTGAAATAAGCAATACTGGGCCGATCTGCATCGAAAGGAACACCGATATAGTTTTTGTATGATTGATGTAACCGACCTATCCTAGCCATCAGATCGGTATTTTTCATAATTTCCTCCGTTTTTTCAGTACGCAAGTTTTGAAGTAACGCTACCGGATTTTTACCACACTTTTCGTATTCCTCATAATCCAGCAATTCAAAAATATCTTTTGCTTCCTCGTTCCAAACCCACCAAAGGTTATGGGCGATTTCTTCCAACGGCCTTAACTCTTCCGGCAAAATAGAATGTACGTGCACATCACGCCATACCGGAGTGTTTGAATAACTCGCTTTAATAATCATTTTTTATCGTTTAAATGTTGATTTTTTAATGTTGATTTTGGTCTGAATTCAAATCATCAGAATTTCAGACCACTACACTTTTAAACGTCAAGATAGTCTGACCATCTAACTACCCAATCGTCTAAAAGTTTTTATTCTTTTTCGCAAATATAAGCATTTAATCGGCTTTGTATCTTGCCGGTTTCGATAACCGTATAAAAGAGTTGTGCAATGCTTTGCGATAAGCTTCCTGATAATAGGTGATGAAATGTGCCCAATCTGCCCTGTCGGAAAGTTCCGCAGCCATTTTTTTCAACACATTCACCTGATCTATACTTTTGAGTGTAAAGTCGTATAGGGTGGCTGCAATCTCCTCTGCCACCTCTTTATAGTTGCTGTCGTCCCGGTAAATGACCTGTACCCCATCGGATAAACCTTTCTCTGTATCTCCATTTTTCTTTGCCCAAACACCAAAACCCGCCAGCGTTGTCGTGATGGTAGGAATGGAAAAGGCAACGCTCTCGTGCGGTGTGTACCCCCACGGTTCGTAATAGGATGGAAAAACAGAAACATCCAGGCCAATTAACAGGTTGTAATAATCCGTATTGAAGATACCGTCGAATCCGTTCAGGTAAGACGGAACAAAAATTACTTTTACCCTCTCCTGCTCTGAATTGCTAAATCCAAGGTATTTCAGGTAATTTACAATCTTGTCGTTTTCGATATCCTGCAGCTGATGAGTTGTATAAAGTGCCGATTGCCAATCTTCCCTGGGACCCTTTATCCAAGCAGGGATCATAATGAATGCAATCACATCTTTGGACAATTGAGGCATCTTGCGCAACGTGTCCAACGCATCGATAAAAACATCGATACCTTTGTTCTTGTATTCATACCTTCCGCTAATTCCTACCAGTAGTGCATCGGGATGAACAAAATGCCCCAATAGTTTCTCCGCAACACTCAGCAACGTTTCACGCGCCTTTTTTCGGGTACGCCTATAGTTCAATCCGTTGGGGATAAAGTCTTTCTCAAATCCGTTGGGAGTCACCACATCAGGCTGACGCTGAAGAAACTGCGAACACTCTTGTGCCGTAATATCACTTACCGTAGTGAAACAATCCACACTTTGTGCCGCCCTTTTCTCAATGGAATGCTTGGCCACCATATTCAGTTGGCGCGCCATCTGATCGCCGTTATAATTTTTCAGGTGATTGTAGAGCGGGAGCCCGTTTCCGGCAATAGAGCGTCCTACTCCCGTGGCGTGGGTGGTGAAAACTGTGGCAATTTTCGGAACATATTTCTTGATGTACAAGGCTCCCATACCTAACTGCCACTCATCGAAGTGCGCAATGACATGGCACGCCTCCAAACGGTGAAACCGATAGAAACTTTCTATAACCACCCCCGAAGCATAGGCGAACATCGATGACTCGTCGTAATCTCCGTAAGCATACATGGAGTCTACCCCAAAATCGAGCCACATCTCTGAATAGATGCTGTTCTTTTGTTCAAAAAACCGGTCAAACTTAATCAGAAAAACGATGGGATTTCCAGGTATATTCCACCTTCCAGCACGTATCTCGAGGTTCTGGTTTATCCGTGCAAAGTTTCTCCAATCGGCGTAAAGCTCCTTTTCTTCCAGGAACCAGGGATTATCCGATGGTTGTAAAACATCGGGGCCGATAAAAAAAACCTTGTCTTTGTATAATTTTTGTAGTGAATTTGCCTTCGTTGATAAAACGGTGTAGATACCGCCAACTTTGTTACACACTTCCCAACTTGCTTCGAAGATGTAGTCGGGAGTATGCTTTGCATCCATTTGCATATAAAAGAACTGTAATTTGAAAGACAAAGATACAGATTTAAAGTGAAAAAGCGAAAAGGGAAGTCTTAAAAATATCATAATCACAGGCACAATCCGTAAATCTAAAATCGTAATTTCTTTGTACCTTTGCCCCGAATTTATAAACGATGGTATCAGACATCTCTCAATTGCTCCGGATCCTTGAGGTTCACCCCAACGTAGCGGCCGCAAACAAATTGCTGAAAGAGGTAAAAACACTTTTAGTGAAAGGTTTGCACGGTTCTTCGCGTGCACTTTTCTCGGCAACGCTTTATAACAAACAACCGCGGACCTTTCTTTTTATCCTCAATGACCTGGAAACGGCAGGATATTTTTATCACGACGTTACACAGATCCTGGGAATGAAAGACATCCTTTTCTTTCCTTCGGCTTACAAACGTGCTGCCAAGTACGGACAGATGGATCCGGCAAACGAAATTCTCCGCACCGAAGTGTTGAGTCGTTTACAAAACAACGACTCTTCGTTGTTCATCGTATCTTACCCCGATGCGCTGGCAGAAAAAACGGTTTCTCAGGCAACACTTCAGCAAAACACCCTGAGGTTGTCGGTGGGTGAGCAGGTGGATTCCGGTTTTGTATCGGAAGTACTGGACTCATACGGTTTCACCGCTGTGGATTACGTTTACGAACCCGGACAGTATGCCACTCGCGGAAGTATATTGGACGTCTTTTCCTTTTCGAACGAATTGCCTTACCGTATCGATTTCTTTGGAGACGAGGTGGAAACCATTCGCAGCTTTGAAGTTGAAAGCCAACTTTCTGTAGAGAAGTTCGTCGAAATCCGTATCGTCCCTGAATTCGGTAAAAGCAAGCACAAAAACACATCGCTTTTTGACTCTGTTCCCCGGGAGACGATTATCGCGATTGAAGATATCCGCTGGATAGAAAGCCGCGTTGAAAGTATCTGCAACGATGAGCTGAGCATTGACATCAGTAACGAGGAACTGGTTAAAGCCGACCTGCTCACGAAAGAAGAGTTCCTGTCATCTATTGAACCGTTCACACACCTGCGGTTCGATACGAAACTGACGGACACCCCAGATGCCATCTTGCAGTTTCAAACAACTCCGCAACCGTTGTTTCAAAAGAATTTTGATTTGATTTCGGACTCGCTCAACCAGTTCCTGCAAAACAACTATACCCTTTACATCCTCAGCGACAGTGAAAAACAGCACCAGCGTCTGAACACCATCTTCCACGACAGGGGCGACGATATTCCGTTCACGCCTGTAAACAAAACATTGCACGAAGGGTTTTCGGACGAATCGCTGAAAATCTGCTGCTTTACGGATCATCAGATTTTCAACCGGTTCCACAAATACAACCTGAAATCCGAGAAGGCCCGCTCCGGAAAGATTGCACTCACATTAAAGGAGCTTAACCAGCTTCAACAAGGCGACTTTGTGGTTCACCTGGATCACGGAATCGGAAAATTTGCGGGACTGGTCCGCCTTCGTATCGGAGAAACGGTGCAGGAGGTGATCAAGCTAACTTACCTGAACAACGATTCGGTATTCGTTTCCATCCATTCCCTTCATAAGATATCCAAATACAAAGGCAAAGAAGGAGAGTCTCCGCAACTCAACAAATTAGGCTCCGGTGCGTGGGAAAGGACTAAGGAAAGAACTAAAACAAAAATAAAGGATATCGCCCGCGACCTTATAAAGTTATACGCCCAGCGACAGAACGAAAAGGGATTCTCCTATTCAAAAGACACCTACCTGCAAACTGAACTGGAAGCTTCGTTCATGTATGAAGATACGCCCGATCAGCTAAAAGCCACGCAAGAAATCAAGCTGGATATGGAAAGTGACCATCCGATGGACAGGTTGGTATGCGGCGACGTGGGCTTCGGCAAGACGGAAGTAGCCGTACGTGCGGCTTTCAAAGCAGCTACTGATGGCAAACAAACGGCCGTTTTGGTACCGACCACCGTGCTGGCCACTCAGCATTACAAAACGTTCAGCGGAAGATTGTCCGATCTTCCCGTAAAAGTGGATTACCTGAGCCGCGCCCGCTCGGCGAAAGAACAAAAACAAATCCTCTCCGAGTTGAAAGAAGGCAAGATAGACATCATCATCGGCACTCATCGGTTGGTAGGGAAAGACATTCAGTTCAACGACCTGGGCCTGTTGATTATAGATGAAGAACAAAAGTTCGGCGTATCCACCAAAGAGAAACTGAAACAGCTGAAAAGCAATATCGACACGCTCACGATGACCGCTACCCCTATTCCCAGAACGTTGCAGTTTTCGCTGATGGGGTCTCGCGATTTTTCCACCATAAACACGCCTCCCCCCAACCGTTATCCTGTACAAACGGAGGTTCACACGTTCGACGTGGAGGTGATGAAAGAGGCCATCAACTACGAGGTGAGCCGGAACGGGCAGGTTTTTATCGTCAACAACCGCATACAGAACATTTACGAAATGGAAGCGCTGCTCAGGCGCGAGGTCAAAGACATCCGTATTGCAGTAGCTCACGGACAGATGGATCCGAAAAAACTGGAAGCCATTATTGCCGATTTTCTGAATCACGAGTACGATGTGCTGCTGGCAACCACCATTATCGAATCGGGAATTGATATGCCCAACGTGAACACTATTATCGTTATCAACGCTCAAAACTTTGGGCTGAGCGACCTCCACCAACTTCGCGGACGCGTGGGAAGGAGTAACCGCAAAGCGTTCTGTTACCTGATGGCTCCACCGCTCTACACACTCAGCACCGATTCCCGGCGAAGGTTACAGGCTATTGAGAATTTCTCCGAGCTGGGCAGCGGCATTCACATCGCGATGCAGGACCTGGATATCCGGGGTGCCGGTAACCTGTTGGGTGCAGAACAAAGCGGATTTATTGCCGACCTGGGCTACGAGACGTACCAGAAGATCCTGGCAGAAGCCGTACAGGAATTGCGCAAGGAGGAGTTTACCGAACTCTATCGCGAACAACAGGAACTGAAGGCCGAAAGGGAAGAGGATTTTGTCGACGACGTGACCGTAGAGAGTGACCTGGAGCTGATGTTTCCGGTAGCCTATATCCCCAACGATGCCGAACGGGTAGCCATGTACCGCGAGTTGGACAACATGGAATCCGAGACACAAATCATGGATTTTACCCAACGGCTGGAAGACCGTTTTGGTAAAATCCCCGCACAAGGGAAAGAGCTTATCCGTATCGTGCGGCTTCGCCGGCTTGCTAAATCACTAGGTATCGAAAAGATTTTCCTGAAGACCGGCCGAATGACCCTCTTCCTTATCTCCGATGCCGAATCGCCTTATTACCGCTCAACGGCTTTCGACAAACTGCTAAACTTTATCCAGACTCATCCGCGGGACTGCCAGCTACGGGAAGCCGGCAAAAAACGATCGGTAATCATCCGGAATGTAAAAACCGTTGAGGCAGCGATTGCGCTAATACAATCCATCCACTGACAAGTACCGTTCTCCCGTATCGTAATTGAACGTCAATATCCGCTTTTTCTCGGTCAGTTGCGACACTTTCTGCGCCACGGCAGCAATAGCCGCACCGGTGGAGATCCCTCCGAGAATACTCTCCTCTCGTGCTAGCCTACGGGCGTATATAAAGGCGTCTTCGTTGGATACTTTGATGACACTGTCGAGCACGTTCAGGTCCAACGTGTCGGGGATAAAGCCAGCTCCGATGCCTTGAATGGTATGCGGGCCGGGACTATCGTCGGAAATAACGGGAGAAGCCGCCGGCTCAACGGCAATGACCTGAATGGAAGGAAACTTCTTTTTTAGCTCTCTCCCCACTCCTGTAATGTGGCCACCGGTACCTACCCCCGTAATCAGGTAATCAAACCCTTCGGGAAAATCATCGAGTACCTCTTTTGCCGTCTTCTCTGCATGAACCGTTACATTGGCTTGGTTTTGAAACTGTTGTGGGATCCAGGATCCCGGAATTCCGGATTGAAGCTCCAGGGCTTTCTCAATGGCACCTTTCATCCCTTTCTCCCGGGGTGTCAACACCAGTTCCGAGCCAAAAAGCCCGATCAGGCGACGTCGTTCAACCGACATGGATTCGGGCATCACGATAATGACCTTATACCCTTTGTAGGCACCGACAAAAGAAAGCCCTACACCGGTATTTCCCGATGTGGGTTCTATAATGGTTCCTCCGGGCTTCAAGATCCCTTTTTTCTCCGCATCTTCAATCATTGCCAGAGCAATACGATCTTTGATACTCCCTACTGGATTTTGTCTTTCCAGTTTAATCCATACTTCGTGATGGGGGAACAACTTGCTCAAACGTACGTGAGGTGTATTCCCGATTGATTCCAGAATGTTGTTAAATCTCATTGTTGTTAATTTTAAAATGTTATGAATACCTTATATGTTTTTGTTTAAATGATAAAGTCAAGAGGCTGAACAAAGTTTTTTACCGTTCTGATCTTAACATCCACCGAGTTGTAAACCAGCGAATAGGGGATAACGCTTTGTGTCAACCACGCACCGCCACCAATGGTTGAGTCGTGCCCGATAACCGTCTCCCCTCCCAAAAGGGTAGCATTGGCATAAATAACCACATTGTCTTCCACTGTGGGATGCCGTTTTACATCCGACAGTTTTTTTTCCACGTAGAGCGCTCCCAGCGTTACGCCCTGATAGATTTTCACGTTGTCGCCTATTTCGGCAGTCTCACCAATCACAATCCCAGTACCGTGATCCAAAAATAAATTCTTGCCGATTTTAGCAGCGGGATGGATATCGATTCCGACTTTTGAGTGAGCATATTCACCAAAAAGGCGCGGGATAAGAGGTACACCCAACACATGCAGTTCGTGCGCCATCCGGTAGACACTCAGTGCAAAGAAACCGGGATAAGTGATGATTACTTCTTCGAGTGACTTGGCTGCCGGATCATTTTTGAGGTAGCATTTTGCATCTTCGTACAAAAGATCCTGAATTTCAGGAAACCGGCTGAAGAATTTATACACAGCTTCGTCTGCAAACTGCTGATCCTTCAAGCGGGCAATGTTTACACTCAATTCCCGGGCGCAATCCTTTAGCTTTTCGTGAATGTCACCCATATCAATCCGTTCGCAGACAGGGAACATTTGCGAAAAGAGCGTTTTAACCACTTCTTCCAGCTTACACTTGTCAATGGGGATTTGTACGGGCAACGGTTGAAACTTATTGATAAGTTCAAAAGTCTTTTTTATCATAAGAGGAGTTTTTTTAATGAATAATTTTTATTTGTTTGCTGAAAGGAACAGAGGGCCAGCCCTTGTTAATCGATTGGGAGGTGGTGATCAACAACAGCAACAACAAATATGCATTCGCTTCTTATTCATTTTTTACGTTAGGAAGTAGCAAAGATATAACTTATTTGAAATGAAAACACCCACATTTGTTGTTTTGTTCATTTTTGTCCCTAAAAAAATAACATTTAATAAAAAAACTGTTCTTCAACAACAAATCTGAACTACAGCAAGCTGTTTTATTTTACATTTTTAATCCTTTCGATAAGTTCGTCACCCAACGCTTTTTTATCTTCAATGTGCTTAAGGGTAGCCATTACGAACGGATTTTTATCAAAAGCTCCGCGAACATATTCAAAGTCCATGGCCTGGTCCTGGATGTTCCCATCGGAACCGAATCCGGTTTTGAAAGACAACGAAAACTCTTTCTTTGCATCGGTGTAAATCATTTCATCAAGCTTTACCACCGAAGTTTTCCATTTTTCCACAATAGCGATAACATCTTCAGCAGTAATTGTCTCGGGGGTAACGCTATAGAATTCCTGAATTTTCTCCCATGCCCAAGTCCACTCCAAGGTGTAGTATTGTTCGTGAAGTTGTTTAAACACGTTGTTGATCTCCTTCAACTTCGAAACCTCACCGCTTTCAATCTGACAAAGCAAGTGGTCGATTTCCGATTTTGGGGCAATCAGTCCGGAAATGTCTATCCATTCGCCCGACCCGACTGTTGTGTCCGGTTTCAACCTATCCCGGACCTCTTCGTTTGAAGTAAAACGGGTATTTTCGAGCCTTTTTATGATGGAGTTTCCCAAAAATTTATGAATGACAATTTCATACAGCTCCAGTCCTCTTTTTAAGGCAGCATTTTTGATGATACAACTCTGATAGGTGTAGATTTCGGAGGTTTCGCCTGCCGTTGCCTGCAAGTTCTTCAAAATACTTACTCCGGCAAATACTTTCTGGATGGTATAGGGGCTCAACAAGTTGAAATTGATAAAATCGAGCTTGTCTGGATCTTTCCTCTTGTCCCGTTCGGGCCATTTTTTGGCATCGCGAATGGTGCCCACACTTTTCAGGTTTATGGCCGGAGCCAGGTGTGTCGCATTGTTGTTTTCCACCAAATAAGAGAACGGCAAGTTCGAAGTATCCGAGTGGTGGTAGTGCCGGCCTAAGATCAAGGAGAAAGGGCCTACCTTTGCCGGCCAGAGCACATAGGAATTACTCGTTGTTTTAGCGCCGCGCTCAACGATTCCCTGATGAATGGGCCCCAGCTTGTACATGTGGTTGCTTTGATTGGATCCCGATCCGGCGTTCATAAACGAGAACATACCGGCTATGAGCAATGTGGACTTATGGTGGGTTACCGTATAAGGCCCGGCAAAAAGGGCGCAGGCTTCGCCGTTCTCTCCCTGGCAATTGCTGAAAAAGAGCGAGTCGGAGGCTGAATATCCGTGATCGAGGTGGCATGCCTGGCCGATAAAGCAGCGGGAAATAATGCATCCGCCATCGATTCGGGAACCCGAAGAAATAATAAAATCCTCAGCAATTACATTCCTGCCGACGTAGACAGGTGCCTGTTTGTTACTGTTGATGCTACCGTTTTTCAGCTTCATGGCACCGGTGATCTTGCAAAAACTGCCGATCCTCACGTTTTTGATGTATCCCACGTTCACAATCATGGCATCGTTTCCTATGCTTCCCATATCCGACGCATGTTTTCCGGCGTAATAATCAACCATCGCCTTCATGCGCTTGATCAAGCTGGGGCGGTGCCTGTAAAGCGCATATACGTATGCAAAATGAGCGGATAATTTATCGTGGATATGAACCTCGCGTCCTCCCGACTCGTTCAATACATTTACTTCCGTCCCGTTTCCGAAAGCTGTTTTAGCGTCGACCAGAATAACGTCCACGTTTTGTATGAAGCAACCATCACCGATGATGTAATTGGCTATGTAGTTTTGAATGTTCTCTATTACCACATTGTCGCCTATCTCACAATTGTGGAGAACAGCGTTATTGATACAGGAGTGTTTTTTTAATCCTCCCGCCAGCTCAAACTCATTCTCCAACACGCCTAACTTTATCTTTCCCGAAAACCGGGTATTTTTAATAAAGTGAGGGTTGAACCCGGCACTCACCTTTACACTTGTCCAGTCGGCACATTCGCAATTCTGGCTTTGAAGCCGTTCAATTTCTTGCGGTGTTAAACTCCTTAGTTCCTGCATGACTATAATTTTTGTTGCAAAAATATAGAAAAAACCCGTATGACGCTCACGACGGCATACGGGTAAAAAAGTTAGTTTTAAGCGATCAGCCCAACAGAGCCTTAAAAGCTTCGTAGACGAGGAAAGCAGGCCATACAATTGCTTTCAGAAAACCCAGTACTCCCATCCAGAAAGTGGCAGCAGTTGAGATGTACCAAACGGCCGCGCCAATCACTCCGAGTCCATACACGGCATCCCCTGCGGAGCCGCTCCCTTGCGTTTTTTTACCCATAATCGTTAATTTTAAAGATGAAAATTATCCGTACGGGTCGGAGTTTGTCCAACACAGAAAGAAGAGAGACTTAATAGGACCTATTTTTTCTCTTTCAACGCTTCAAAGATCAGCTTTTCGAGTTCGTCCGCCAACTCGGGGTTATCTTTGATAACCGCTTTTGTAGCATCGCGCCCCTGAGCCAGCTTCGAGTCGTTGTAGCTGTACCACGATCCGCTCTTTTTAATCACGTTCAGTTCAGCACCCAAGTCCACAATCTCTCCTTCGCGTGAGATTCCCTCACCGTACATTATATCGAATTCGGCCTTACGGAAAGGAGGTGCCACTTTATTCTTCACCACTTTTACGCGGGTCTGGCTTCCGTGTACTTCATCGCCATCTTTTAACTGGCCAATACGGCGGATATCCAAACGAACCGAAGCATAGAATTTCAAGGCATTACCTCCTGTGGTAGTTTCGGGATTGCCGAACATCACTCCGATTTTCTCCCTTAGCTGATTGATAAAAACACAGGTTGTATTTGTCTTCCCTATCGTTGAAGTGAGTTTACGCAACGCTTGCGACATCAGCCGGGCCTGCAATCCAACGTTCGAATCGCCCATATCGCCTTCAATCTCTTTCTTGGGGGTAAGCGCCGCCACAGAGTCAATCACAACAATATCCACTGCCGATGAACGAATCAACTGCTCGGCAATCTCCAACGCCTCTTCGCCGCTGCTGGGTTGAGAGATAAGCAAGTTATCGGTATCTACTCCCAGTTTTTCGGCATAAAACCGGTCGAAAGCATGTTCTGCATCGATGAAAGCAGCCACACCGCCTGCCTTTTGTGCTTCGGCAATGGCGTGAATGGCCAACGTGGTTTTTCCCGATGATTCGGGACCGTATATCTCTATAACCCGACCACGCGGATATCCGCCAACGCCGAGGGCTGCATTCAATCCTATCGAGCCTGTTGGAATAACCGATACTTCCTCTACTTTTTCTTCGCCCATCTTCATGATCGCACCCTTTCCGTAGGTTTTCTCAATCTTATCCATCGCCGCACGAAGCGCTTTGAGTTTCTCACTGTTTTGTGGGGTTTCTTTTTCTGCCATAATATTTTCGTTTTTTATTATTTGTTTCTTGTCAGCCGCTCAAAGCGAAGCATAAGATTTTCCTCTCACAGATTCAATATCTGCTCTGCATGGTTTTTTGTATCCACACCTCGACCCTCAATGATATGGCGAATAATACCGGCTTCGTCAATTAAAAATGTGGTGCGGACTGTACCCATATAGGTTTTGCCGTAATTTTTCTTTTCCTGCCAAACACCAAATTCCTGAACCAGCTTTTTATCCACATCGGCAATCAACGGAAAGGGCAAGTCAAACTTTTCGATGAATTTCCGATGCGAATCCTCACTGTCTACACTCACACCTACAACTGCATAACCGGCTTTTTTCAGGTCCTGATATCCGTCCCGCAGGCTGCAGGCCTGAGCCGTACATCCAGGCGTGTTATCTTTCGGATAGAAATAAAGTGCCAGTTTCTTTCCTGTAAAATCAGTTGATTTCACTGTTTTCCCGTCCTGACCGGTACCCAATATTTCGGGAATTTTGTCTCCAATCTGTAGTGCCATAATTTTTCTTTTTTTTGTGGTAGAGAGATCAAAGATAGTGATTTTTTAAATAAGAAAGGATTCCCTTCCGCAATAGGATACGGGAAAAATTCACACCAATTTATACATTCCTCCCGGCAAGGCTTTTACAACATTTTTCATTTCGAGCTCAAGCAATGTAAAGAACAACTCCGAAACCGGTAAGTTGAGTTCGATTCCCAGCTTGTTCACGTGCATGGATTCAACCCCGTTGAGCGCACGAAAAACTTTTTCTTCCACTTCGTTCAGGTCCGGGAACAACTCTTTTTGCACGGGTTGTTCCGGTTTTTCGGCTGTGTCCCACCCCATCTGTTCGATGAAGGCGACTGTATTTTGCATCAATACGGCTTTGTTTGAAGCGATTAAATTATTGCATCCCGATGATCGGGCATCGGTTATTCTTCCGGGTATGGCAAAAACTTCGCGATAATAGGAATTGGCGATATCTGCAGTAATGAGTGAACCTCCTCTATCTCCCGATTCTACAACAACCACAGCATCTGCCATTCCGGCAACGATGCGGTTCCGTTTTACGAAATTGAATCTATCGGGTTCGGTGCCGCTCGGAAATTCGGTAATCCAGGCTCCCCTTTCCAACATCTCTATGGCCGTTTTCCGGTGTACAGACGGATAAACTCTATCCAATCCGTGTGCCAGTACCGCAACCGTTGAAACATTATTTTGCAACGAAGCGCGATGCGCACAGATGTCTATTCCGTATGCCAGGCCACTCACAACAAGTATATCGGGGAAAAGCCCTGACAATTCCCGGACAAATTTTTGACAAAACTCCAATCCGTATCTGGTTGCATTACGCGTCCCGATTATGCTCACCACTTTTGGCGCATTAAAGCCGGTGTTGCCTTTTGCATACAGCAAAACAGGCGCATCAACACAGTTAGTTAACCGGGAGGGATAATGGTGTTGCGTATAAAAAAGTGTCTGAATATTGTTTTTCTCAACAAATGCCAGTTCTTTTTCAGCTTTTCTCAATACTTCCGGATTACGGATCTCATGGATCAAACGTCGCGATAAACCCGGCAGTTTCTCCAAACTCCCTGTTTTCTCACTAAATATGGCCTTCTCATCCCCAACAGCCCTCATCAGGTTACGAGCATGTACGACTCCGACGCCCTGAATACAGGTTAACGCAATCTGATATAGGGTTTTGTCGGTTATCATGAGATTGAGATTTAAAGTTTAGAATATCTCTTTGTCCCTTGTTCCTTACTCTAAATATACTCCTTAAACGCTTCGTCAAAGACCTCGGGTTGTGAAAGTTTTCCGTTCACCAGGTTGACCACTTCGATCTTTGCACGGGCACAAAGCACATTATCGGATTGACGGACAATCTCCTGATGAAAAATATATTTCAACCCTATCCTCTCCAGCCGGGAAACCGTACAAATAAACCTGTCCATTCCGATTAACGGAACTTTGTACCGGATTTCCACACGAGACACAACAGCATCAATTCCTTGTTTATGAAGTTGGTAAAAATTCAATCCCACCTTCTCCAGAAACTCATGGCGTGTTACTTCAAAATAATGCTGATAGTTGGCATTATTGACGTGGCCCTGCGTATCACACTCATAATCACGAACCTTCATTGTATATGTAAAAATAGGATCCATAGAAAACGCACTTCGGTTTAAGTAATAATTACAAAAGTACGAAATTCCAGTATATGCATCAAGGCAATATCGGGCAAAAATCCTTTAAAAGCAAATCTTCATCAAGGTTTAACGACAGCAGTAATTTTGTTTGCAATTTTTAGAGCGGTGGACAATGTATTCAGGTTATCGTATAATTTTCCGTCCTTGCCCGAGTAATGGCTGTGTCCAACCGGCTTTAACTCCATCTCTTCCCGGCTATTTGTGTCTAATTTAGTCACATAAACCAATGCCGGCTGGCTCGAGGTCTTGTATTCATTGTCGCCGGGAAATTTGTTGTTTGTCCAGTGTTCGTTCCAGTCCCACGATTGGTTCAATTCCAGAAACAACGTATAAACCCCGTTCAACGGTTTGTCGGTGTTGAGATAAAAAACGAAAGAAGACGACGGCGTAGCTCCTGTATAAGCATCAGGGACAGGCTGTTGAGGAGTCGGCAACAACGTTCCGGCTTCATTTCTTATGTTTCGTTGATAAGCCCAATAAGGAAGGGCTGCCGGTCGCTGAATCTCGCCCGCCATCCATCGTCCGGCTTCGCGGCTCACATGTTTGAATACCCCAGTCCCGATGCTTTCGGACACATAAAGAGTTTGCAAAAAATTACCTTCGGAATCGGCTAACCAGATAGCAAAAAGCGGGTGATTATGTTCTTTTCCTTTCTCAAATTTTAACGTGATAAGGCTTCCCCCGTTTCTTTTCCCGTATGTGAATTCCTGAACTTGTCCGGGTTCTTTTTTTACCGAAACGCAGGAAGAAAGAGTTATGGCGAAAAATGCCACAAGCAACAGAAGAATATTTCTTGTTGGATTCATCGTTTTACCGTGTTTAGAGTTTACATTTTAATGATTATCCCTACCGTAGGCAATACGGTGCCACTATAGGCGTCAATTATACGGATTCGCTGACGGTTTTCAGGATCGGCCGGATCATCCATAACGGCACCGTCAACATCCTTGTTGGTATAAATCGGCGCATTTCTCGATTTAAAGTTATAGACGTTCTGCACGTCCGCATAGAGGTTCAGCGTCCATTTCTTGTAATAGATCTCCTTATCTATACGCATGTCCAACTGATGCGCGTTGGGAAGGCGCAACGAATTGAAGTTACTGTAATCGATATATGCCCGGTTGGTAATGTTCCAGGCCGCTTTATTTGTGGATAAATCCATATCCACGGGGGTATAGGGTGCACCGCCTACAAAACGCCAACGGGCAGACACGTTCCAGTTTTTCGGAAATTTATAACTGCCAATGAGGTTAAGCAAGTGCTTCGTATCCCACGACGAAGGCCTGTAAACCCCTTCCTTATCAGTAAACTCACTGCGGAAAAAAGTGTATGTTGTAGTTACGTTCAGGTTGTTCCATTCCAATATCTTGCTGAAAAACTCAACGCCGTAGGCACGTCCCTTACCGGCAGACAAGACTTCTTCGTCGCCCACCTGGCCGTATTCCGTTCCTTTGCTTGCCAGGCTAATCCCATCGGAAACCGACAACGGATAATTTTCGTACTGTTTGTAAAACCCTTCGAGCGTCATTCTTACGTTGTTCTTCGGACGGAACTCCACGCCTAAAATCGCCTGGTTGGAAAAGATGTATTTCACCCCTTCGTTGCGATTGGCGTATTCTCCTGCTGCATTTTTAAACCCGAGCGACGTATAAGCCGGCTGCATAGCGTAACGTCCGAAGTTGGCATTCAAATCCCACTTGTCCGTAAGCACGTACGAAGCCGAAAATCGAGGCGACAACTGGTTCAGGGGATCCTTCATGTTGTCGTTGAAGTTGTTGCCTACCGTGCTTATCCCGAGCGACAATTTCAGGCGGTTCTTAAGGTATTCGTCCGAAACTTGTGCAAATGCCTGATATCCGAATAAGCCGAGTTGAGTGTGGTAATTTATATCATTAACCGTGCCGTTCAGAAAGACTTTAGCTAAAGTTGAATTGGTATAACGAGCGTACTCGATACCTCCCCCCAGCATAAGTTTCACGGGTAAACCCGTATAAACCCGTTCAAAACGCAGTTTATTTTCGGCTTCGTCGGAGAGATAATCGAGTGTTTTGGGTTTGCTTTCATCGTTATCGAGGTATTTAAAGTTTTTGTTCCGAAGCATATTCCGGCTCAATGCCCACGTATCGAAAAAGCGGCTTCCGAAATGCTTGAATACTGTTCCAACCGTATAATTCCATTGGTTGTAGACAGGAAGGTAACCCAACAGGTAGCGCTGGGATTCCGTTCCGGATTCCTGCAATCCGGTATTCAACGTCATGTTGTCTATGGCACCGATACCGATGAAGGTCAACTCGTTCTTCGCGTTAATGTTGTACTTGTATCTCATCTGAAAGTCATTGTAGGTAGGCAGGAACGGCAGTCCGATAGCTTTGAACAACAACTGAAGGTAAGATTGCCGGGCTGATGCGATAAACGTTGAATTTGTCCCGGCAGGGCCGTCAACAGTAATAGCCGCATCAGATGCGCCGACCGAGAGCTTCGTATGCACACGGTCCCGGCTGCCTTCTTTTTGCCTGATTTCCATGACGGAGCTGAGCGCATTCGTGCGGTTAGCAGGAAAGGCACCGGTATAAAAACTGATTTCCCGGACAAAATCGGGGTTAACCACGCCGACAACTCCACCGGACGAGCCTTGCGTGGAAAAGTGGTTGATTATTGGGATCTCGATCCCATCGAGGTAAAAAACATTTTCTGAAGGGCCACCACCTCTCACGATCAAATCGTTCCGGTTAGGGTCCGTAGCCCCCACACCGGGAAGTGTTTGCATCGCTTTTGACACATCACGGTTCACGCCGGCACTTTTTTCAATCTCCTGCACTCCGATGGTCAATATTGAAACGGGACTCTCTATCCGTTTGAGGCTAAAGTTGGGGCGAACCACAACTTCTTCGAGTGAAATAGCCGTTTCGGGCAACTCAATATCAATAAATGTGGTTTGATTTCCCTGGACTTGAATTTCTGAAGATACGGTCGTTTCAAAACCGATAAAACTTGCCGCTAAACGGACAAAACCCGGGTCGATACCCGTGAAAATAAAGTTTCCATCTAAATCCGAAGTAGACCCGATACTGGTCCCTTGTATCTGAATGTTGGCAAATTCAATCGGCTCGTTTGTTTTCGCATTTAAAATACGCCCTTTGATGATACCTTTCTGGGCAAAGAGAACCGATCCGATAAAAATAAAAGAAAACACAATAACAAGTCTTTTCATAAATTTTATTTATACTAATTATAAATACATGGCAATAAATATGCCACTATTAACAAAAAAACAAGATTTTTGTTTTCTCCAGGCCTCCCCCAAGCTCTATTTTTTTTTCAGCCACTCCCGTGCATTGACAAACGCCTCCATCCAGGGTGTAACGTCGTGCTTACGGAATTCATAAGGATACCAGGCATTCTGCCACGGAAAAATGGTGCGCTCCAGGTGCGGCATCATGGCCAAGTGGCGGCCATCAGCCGAACAAACAGCAGCGGCTTTATAATCGGAACCGTTGGGATTTCCGGGATACTCGTCGTAGACGTATTTCGCCGCGATGTTGTAGGCAGACTCCTGTCCAGGCAACTCGAAACGTCCTTCGCCGTGTGCCACCCAGATACCAAGTTTGGTTCCGGCGAGTGATTTCAGCATCACCGAGGAGTTTTGGGGAATTTCCACGCTAAGGAATGCCGATTCAAATTTGTGCGACCTGTTGTGCTGCATTTTCGGATGGGCTTTCCCCGCTTCGGGATAAATCAAACCCAACTCCATCAATAACTGGCAGCCGTTGCAAATGCCCAGGCTTAACGTATCGGGGCGCGCATAGAAATTTTCAATGGTTTTTCTGGCTTTCCCGTTATAGAGGATACCACCCGCCCAACCTTTTGCCGAGCCAAAAACGTCTGAATTGGAAAACCCGCCGCAGAAAACGGCAAATTGCACGTCTTCCAGTGTTTCGCGTCCCGATGTCAAATCGGTCATGTGCACGTCTTTCACATCAAATCCGGCGAGAAAGAGTGCGTATGCCATTTCACGTTCTCCGTTGGTTCCCTTGTCGCGGATGATGGCTGCGGTCAGTCCCGAACGCTCTTTCCTGTCGGGATTCAAATCCAGGTCTTGCATTTTCCCGGTAAATGAAGGTAGGAAATTAAATTGCAGCGGCTGTTTTTTGTAATTTTTGAACCGGTCCAGGGCGCATTCCTCGCCGCTCTGTTTTTTGTCGAACAGGTAGGAGGTGCGATACCATACGTCCCGAAGGGCATCGATATCAAACTCCTTTTTGAATTCTCCTTTTTCGATGATCAGCCTGCGCTCTTCGATAGGGCGGGCAACGATAGCAAAACCAATGCCGTAATCATTCAGGATTTTCTCTACCAGGTGATGGTGTTTCACCTGAATAAGGACACCCGGATTTTCGGCAAAGAGAATCTTAATCAGGTCGGAATGCCGGATCTTGTCCAATCGCGCATCCAACCCTCCCTGCGGGTTGGAAAAACACATCTCGAGCATGGCGGTAACCATCCCCCCAGCAGAGATGTCATGTCCCGCGATAATCAATCCGCGATTAACCAGCTCCTGCACAGCAGCAAAAGCATTTTTGAAATATTCGCTATCACTCACGGTAGGAGCTTCATCGCCAACTTTACCCAGTGTCTGCAAAAAAGCTGAACCGCCCAAGCGTAACGCATCGAACGAAAAATCAACATAATAAACGTACGTGCCTTTTATATACGCCAGAGCAGGAGAAACGATCTTACGGATGTTTTTCACTTCTGCAGCCGCGGAAATAATTACTGTTCCCGGTGAGAACACCTTGTCGTCACCGTATTTCTGCGTCATGGAGAGCGAATCTTTTCCCGTTGGAATGTTTATTCCCAAGTCGCAGGCAAAATCGGAACAAGCTTCAACGGCCTTATACAACCGGGCATCCTCTCCTTCGTTACGGCACGGCCACATCCAGTTAGCGCTTAACGAAACGCTTTGTAATCCATCTTTTAGTGGTGCGAGCACGATGTTAGTCAGGGCCTCGGCTATTGCCACTACCGACCCGGCAGCCGGGTCAATCAAGGCTACCTGCGGAGCATGTCCGATGGAAGTCGCTACTCCGGCATATCCTCTGTAATCAAGCGCAACTGCACCGCAATCGCTCAGCGGAAGCTGAATCTCTCCCTGACATTGCTGACGCGCCACTTTCCCGGTCACCGACCGGTCCACTTTATTGGTAAGCCAGTCTTTGCAGGCAACAGCTTCCAGCCTGAGCACATTCTCTATATATGTCTTCAGGTCTTTCTCATCGTAGTCGGGGGAAGTATAGGTCTCTTCCACAGTAGCGTCGCTCATTACCGTTTTTGGTGATTTTCCGAAGAAATCTTCCATCTCCATATCAATGGGCATTTTCCCATCGGCTTGCTGGAATGTCAGCCTCATATCTCCTGTAGTTTCACCCACCACGTAGAAAGGTGCCCGTTCCCGTTCAGCAATCTGCCTGATGCGGTCGATGTCTTTTTCAGGGACCAACAAACCCATTCTCTCCTGGCTTTCGTTACCGATAATCTCTTTTGCCGAAAGAGTTGGATCACCTACTGGTAACTTCTCCATTTCAATTTTTCCACCGGTTTTTTCCACCAGTTCCGACAAGCAGTTTAAATGCCCGCCTGCACCGTGGTCGTGGATGGAAACGATGGGATTATCTTCCGATTCAGCCAACGTACGAATGACATTGGCCACACGTTTCTGCATTTCTGGGTTCGCACGCTGTACGGCATTCAGTTCAATTCCCGAAGAATATTCACCGGTGTTTACCGACGAAACGGCTCCACCGCCCATTCCGATCCGGTAATTATCCCCTCCCATCACAATCACTTTCTCCCCGGGCTGTGGATTGCCTTTTAACGCGTTGAGCTTATTGGCAAAGCCAACACCTCCGGCCAGCATGATTACTTTATCGTAACCGAATTTCTTGTAATTCTCGGCATGTTCAAACGTGAGTAATGAACCGCAAATAAGCGGCTGGCCGTATTTATTCCCGAAATCGGAAGCCCCGTTCGAGGCTTTGATCAGGATCTGCTCCGGCGTTTGATAAAGCCACCTGCGCTCCGGCAATATGTTTTCCCATTCACGCCCGGCTTCCATACGGGGATAGGAGGTCATGTAGACCGCTGTTCCTGCAGAAGGAAGCGAAGCCTTACCCCCCGCAAGGCGATCACGAATTTCCCCTCCTGTTCCGGTAGAAGCCCCGTTGAAAGGCTCTACGGTTGTGGGAAAGTTGTGTGTCTCCGCTTTCAAAGAAAGTACACTTTCTATTTCACGGGTTTCGAAGAAGTCAGGTTTATCACCGCTTGCCGGCGCAAACTGTTCGATGGTTGGCCCCTGAACGAAAGCCACGTTATCTTTATATGCCGATATCAACGCGTTGGGATTTACGCCCGATGTTTTTTTTATCAATTGAAAAAGAGAACTTTCTTTTTCTTCTCCATCAATCACAAATTTTCCGTTAAATATTTTGTGACGGCAATGCTCCGAGTTTACCTGCGAAAAACCGAAAACTTCACTATCGGTAAGTTTCCTGCCCATTTTCCGGCTCACATTGTTGAGGTAATCAATTTCGTCTTCGTTCAATGCAAGCCCCTCTTGCTGATTATAAGCCTCAATATCATCGATCAGGACAATGGATTCCGGTTGTTTATCGGTAGTAAAAATATCCTGATCAAGCTTTTTATAAATCCGTTGAAGCATTGGATCGTATTCCGGAACTTCACCGGCCGGAAAATATTCTTCTATCCGGGTAATGCCGGTAATTCCCATATTTTGAGTAATCTCCACAGCACATGTACTCCAGGGTGTGATCATCTCGCGTCGCGGACCGGTAAATTTTTCGTTTATCTCGAAAAAGGGAATCGGTTCCGCCTTACCGAACAGCCAAATCAATCGTTCTTGAAGTTCATTCTGAATGGGATGTATTGCATCAACGGCAATGATGCTTTGCGACGGAGTTCTGAAAAAAGTGATCATATGAGTTTATCTTCTATTTAGTTGCAAAGTTAATCAAAACCTGCGTAAAAGTGGAGACAAAATCTTTTTTTGTAGGTTTTAAGAATGGAGGTATCTTTGCGACTGTAAAAACCATAATTTCTTCGGTGCAGTCAAATGTTTGAAACTATTGTAAAAGGATTTATTATCGGCCTGTTGGTCTCAGCGCCGATGGGACCAGTGAATATGCTGTGCGTACAGCGAACGCTAAACAAGGGCAGGTGGTCCGGATTCATCACCGGTTTGGGCGCTCTGCTTTCCGACTTGATCTATGCTCTTATCACGTTGCTTGGAATGAGTCTTGTGGAAGATTTCTTGAAAAAAAACGAGTTGCTGATTCAATTAACCGGCAGTGTGGTACTTATTTTCTTCGGCTATGTGGTTTTCCGTACGAATCCCCTGAAAGGATGGACACCCCAGGTCAAGATCGAAACGAAACACCATTTTCGCGATTTTATCTCCTCCTTCTTCATCACCCTGTCCAACGTGTTTATTATTTTCGTTTTCATCACCCTGTACGCCCGGTTCACGTTTACTCCCGTAACCGAAGGGAAAGGCTACCTGATGCTGGCACTTGTGGCAATTTCCGCGGGAGCATTGATATGGTGGTTCTTTCTTAGTTTGTTTATTTCACGGCTGCGTAAGCATTTTAACCGAAAGGGATTATCCATTCTGAACAAAACGATTGGGTTAATTTTGATAATTATCAGTGTTGTCGGAATTTTCATGTCGATATTCGGCGTTGCACTCTAGCCGTGTTTTCCTATCTCGATAACTTCCAGATCCCTGATATCTCCATTGTCTAACATAAACCGCAACAGCGTTCTCACCCGATGAAAACCATATTTTCCCGCTGCACCCGGATTCATGTGTAAACAACCTAACTCCTTATCGTAAATGACTTTTAGTATATGAGAATGTCCACAAATAAAAAGGCTAGGGTGTTTTGAAAAAAGTTGTGACCGGATTTTCGGGTCATATTTTCCGGGATATCCTCCGATATGTGTCATAAGGACATCTACACCTTCCAACGTAAACCGTAACGTTTCAGGATATATTCTCCGTGTAGAAAAATCGTCGATATTTCCGTAAACCGCCCTGAACGGTTTGAGACTCTCAAATTTTCCGGCTAACTCCAAGGAACCGATATCTCCCGCATGCCAGATTTCATCGCAATTGGCAAAATAATTTTCGTATTTTTCGTCCCAGACATTATGTGTGTCGGAAAGTAAGCCTATTTTTTTCATTCAGTTAAGATTGATGTAGCCCATTTATTCTTTTTTTATTGCAACAAAGTTACTAATTTTATTGTTTAATTAAAAAGATTGAAAAGCGCCAAATACAGTTATATCTTGGCTTTGCTTCTTGTATATCAGAACTTGAAAATCCGACTATGAGTAATCAAGAGTGGATAAATTACAAAATAGAAATAAGAGACAGATTGAGGGCTTTTTCCCTTGAGATTTTATCTTTGTCCGAAATGTTGCCTGAGAAAACACGCGGCAAAGTGCTCAATTATCAACTCACAAAATCGGGAACGTCAATGTACGCAAACTATAGGGCAGCATTGCGAAGCAGATCTAAAGCAGAATTTTTCAGTAAATTAACCATAGCAGTTGAAGAAGCTGATGAAACGGAAATGTGGCTCGACTTGATAACCGCATCGGGAATACTCACAACCGATTATGTAAAATCGTTACATGCGGAGAGCGAAGAATTGCTGAAAATTTTAGCTGCAATGAGAAAAAAATTATAAATTCAATCTCATTCAATCTATTTTCAATCTAAAAAAATGAACAACAATTCACTCTACAAATACTTTAAGCGCGACATAAGCTGGCTGTCGTTTAACCACCGTGTCTTGCTGGAAGCAAAGGATGAATCGCTTCCGGTTTACGAGCGGATTAAATTTCTATCGATCTACTCTTCCAACCTGGAAGAGTTTTACAAAATCCGCGTATCCGGATACCACAGTTCAATATTGAAAAACATCAGCCGTGACGAATCGGAAGAAGAAGCACTGCAAACACTTATGGAGATCAATAACGAAGTCACGGAGCAGGAAAAAGAATATTACCGCATATTCAACGAGATGATTCTTCCCGAACTGGAAAAGAACAATATCATTTTATATCAGACCGATGAGGTGGAGCCCTTCCACCGTGCCTACGTGGAGAAGTACTTTAACGAAGAGGTGTTTCCTTACCTGCAACCGATGATTATCCTGAAAGACGATATCCACTCTTTCATCCAGGATGGGCGTATCTATCAGGTGGTAAGCCTGGTGAAGAAAAAAAAGAAAAAGACAGGAGATAACTCCTCCTATACCTACGCCATCATGAAGATTCCTTACACCAAGGTACCGCGTTTCGTGGAACTGCCTTCCTTTGGAGGTAACCACTATATCATCTTCATTGACGACCTGATCAAGGCGAACATGCAGAGCGTTTTCCCTGGTTATGAAATAGTGGATTGCTACAGCATCAAGATTTCGCGCGATGCCGACTTCTCTCTCGAGAACGAGGATCAGAAAGATATAGCCGAGCGGATCCTGCGCAAGGTACGCAAACGTAAGATCGGGGCAGTGACCCGCTTTCAGTACGACAAGGACATGCCCGGTTACTTCCTGAAATATCTCTGTGAGGCGTATGAGATCGAAGAGGAGGAGCTGCTTCCCTCAGGACGTTACCTGAACCTGGCCGACCTGATGAAGTTGCCCAACCCGGTGGGTGACCGCCTCCGGCAGACACTGCCGCAACCGCTGCGGGTACCCGAGCTGGAAGCCAGCAATTCGATTCTACGGGTACTGCGCCGCCAGGATGTGCTGCTGCACTTCCCCTACCAGTCGTTCAACTACCTGCTGCGTTTCCTGCTTCAGGCCGCCTTCGACCCGAAGGTACTGGAAATCAAAGTAACGCAATACCGTGTGGCGGAAAACTCGGCTGTGATCAACAGCCTGATCAGTGCAGCCAAGAACGGCAAGAAGGTGACCGTGTTCGTGGAACTGAAAGCCCGTTTTGATGAGGAAAACAACTACCTCTCTTCCGAGTTGATGCAACAGGCAGGCGTAAAGATAATCTACAGCCTGCCGGGGCTGAAGGTACATGCCAAACTGGCTTACGTGCGGAAAAGGAGTAACGATCCGGATGACCCGATCAAGGGATATGCCTACCTGGGTACCGGCAACTTCAACGAGAAAACGGCCCGCATCTATTCCGACAAGGGGTTGCTCACCTCCAACAAGGAGATTATCCGTGATATTGACGAAGTGTTCCGCGTGTTGGAGGGAAAGCCCTACATGCATGATTTCAGGCATCTGCTGGTAACCCAGTTCAACATGCTCTCCGCCATCCATCAAATGATTGAACAGGAAATCACAGAAGTAGAGAGCGGGCGCGAGGGGTATATTGTCCTAAAAATGAACAGTCTGGAAGACAAGGGGATGATCAATGCCCTCTATCGTGCCAGCGAGGCAGGAGTGAAGGTCGACCTGATTATCCGCGGCATCTGCTGCCTGATACCCAACCAACCCTACAGCAAGAATATCCGGGTAACGCGTATTGTGGATGCCTACCTGGAACATGCCCGTGTGTGGTACTTCCTGAACGGTGGTAAAGAAACGATCTACCTCACCTCTGCCGACTGGATGCAGCGCAACCTTCACCGTCGTATCGAAGTGGCTTTTCCGGTTTATTCCGAGCCGTTGAAGCGGCAGATCATCGATATCCTGAAGATCCAACTGGAGGATAACCAGAGCGCTGTATGGGTGAACGAGCATCTGGATAATGTCTTTAAAAGGGATACGGCATCACCGGATGACACACCTATCCGCGCGCAACAGGCAATCCACGACTACCTGAAACAGTCTACAGGACAATAAGCTAAGGGTCTCGGAAGATTTCCGTTTTCAGCTAATAGCTCGAAGGAACATCTGTGGCCAGCTCGCCATGTTGTGTAATATCCAGCCCTCTCTCTTCTTGAATTTCGGTTACCCGCATCGGAAGGATAAGATCGGTAAGTTTGTACAGCAAGAATGAGCCTCCGAAAGTGAAAGCACCTACGATAAGCAGTGCCAGCAAATGATACAGGAAAACGGTCGGATCACCGTATATAAGGCCAACGTTTTCGGCAAATACTCCCGTGAGGATCATCCCCGTTATACCTCCGATACCGTGGCATGGAAAAACATCCAACGTATCGTCTATACTGCTTCTCGATTTCAACCGGGTAGCAAAATAACTCACCAGCGACGCTGTGCAACCGATAAAAATACTCTGCCCCACCGTTACAAAACCAGCGGAAGGAGTGATGGCGACCAATCCAACCACCGCACCTACAGCAGCTCCCACCACCGATCTTTTTTTTCCTCTGGCGCCATCAGTAAGCATCCAGGTAACCATAGCCGTTGCCGATGCCAAATTTGTGTTCAAAAAGGCCTTGACAGCAAGTTCATTGGCAGCAAGCGCCGATCCTGCATTAAAACCGAACCAACCGAACCAAAGCAACCCGGTACCCAGTAAGATATAAGGAATATTAGTGGGATTATCGGTTCCACCGTCTTTTCGTTTTTTCAGGAATATGGCACCGGAAAGGGCTGCAAACCCCGCAGAAATGTGTACGACTGTCCCTCCGGCAAAGTCGAGAACACCCCACTTACGAAGAAAGCCTTCGGGATGCCAGGTCCAATGAGCCAACGGCGCATAAATAAAAATGGAGAAAAAGACTATAAAGACCATTAACGACGAAAAACGAATTCTTTCTGCAACGCCACCCGTGATGAGTGCCGGGGTTATAATAGCAAACTTGAGTTGAAACACCGCAAACAGGGCAAATGGAATGGTTGCCGAAAAAGCAGGGTTGGGCTGCAATCCCACATTGTTGAACATGAAAAAAGATGCGGGGTTTCCGATAAAGCCTCCCAGGCTATCGCCGAAAGCGAGGCTGAAGCCAATCAAAACCCAAATAACGCTGATTATTCCCAACGTGATAAAACTCTGAATAAGAGTAGACACAAGGTTCTTATACCGAACCATTCCTCCATAAAAGAAAGCCAGCCCGGGTGTCATTAAAAATACCAGTGCGGAAGCTATTAGCATCCAGGCAGTGTCAGCATTGTTTATCGCCAAGCTTGAAAATTCTGTGGATTTATCCATCGGAATTAGCGCCGAAACCGCTATAATGACAATAACAATAAAAGGCACCGTATACCTTCTTTTGGAGTTTTTTTCGTTCATACTTTGAAATATTTCTATAACCTAAATTATCTATATAATCTTAATATGCCACAAATATAATTATTTTGATTTATTTTACAATGCTTTAATAGAATAAATATATTATTTATCTATTTATTATATCATATAGTCAACTCAAATGTTTCGAAAAAACTCTTACAAGAGACAGCTCTTATTGCCTGGGCACAAAAAAAAGAGAGTGCCTCATATTTTTTGAGACACCCTCTTTCTTGTTTTGTTATGAAACGAAAAACTTAGAAGAAAACGTAACGGTTATCTTCCACTTTCAGTTTCTTTTTTAAGGTCTCCAAAGACTGCATCTGCAACATATATGCATTGTTACTTTGAATCAGGTCTTTCTGAGCCTTGGCATCATAGGTTTCAGTTCCCTGGGTTCTGCTCAACACATTAACCACGTAGACGCCCATATTCCCTTTGGCAGGCGGTATCAGTGTATTCAACGGTGCATAGGCAGAGAAAGCATTCAAGGTCGGCTCAAAACCCAATCCTGTAATGTTCCGTGTAGTGAAGTTGACAAATTTTACCGTATCAACATTCGACTGCATTTCAGTAGCATAAGCATCCAGACTGGTCAGGTTTTTGGCAGTCAGATCGGAAATGATTTTTTCGGCTTTCTTATCGTTGCTCAGTCGAGAACGAATGCTCGTTGCCACCTCCTGTAAGGGGGCCACACCAGCCGGATAAACCTGATCTACACGGGCAATTATACGCATATTGGTAATGTCGAACTTACGCACGGTTCCCATTTTTTTCTCGTTTACCGCCCAGGTAACGACCTGACGTGATCCCGGGATCTGCATCAACGAAAAATCGTTTGCTGAAACACTCGCATCCGGCATAACAAAATATCCTTTTTGGGTGGCAAGTTCATTGAAGTTCTTGCTTACGTTGGGATCGGAAACAAACTGGTTGAGTTCGTTATCTACGTTGTTCGATGTTTTTTCACTGACGACAACAGGCATATTGATCGTTGCAATTTTATATTTCTGAACAGGAACGGTTTTTTCTTCCACCTGAAGAATAATTTGTTGCCCGGGAACTGTCATTTTAAAAGCCTGTCCCACCGGTGCACTGAATGCGGCTTTCACCACATCAATTCCAGCTTGCGCAAGATCAATCTCGCGAGCCCAGCCCACATCACCACCATTAGACTGTGGATTCAAGCTGTTTGCTACTTCTGCAAATGATTTTCCGCTTTGAATCTCGTTAAAAATACTGTCCACAAAATGAGTAACGATACTGTCTTGTCCCGCCATAGATGCATCGGGAATAGCCATCATTCTGAGATGAACGGAGTCGGGAGCTACCGTCTTGTCCAACAGTTTATAAATAGTAAATGCATCGCCTTCGCGAGCCGGGCCTTTGATGTCTGAAACAGATGCAGACTCCACAAATGATTTCTGACCTTCAGTCAGTGAATTCGCAGAAAGATATACATCCCTGAACGGCATGTCGGAATAATCGGCAACTACGGAAGCCGGATTTGCGGTTTCCACCAATTTCAGGTACGCTTCATTGGCTTGCGCTTCGATTTCGGCAAAATCAGCATCACTGGGAACGATCTCCTTCGTAAAATAAGTAATTTTGGCCAATGGGACATTCATCCGGAAAGCGTTTTTATTTTTTTCGTAAAACGATTTCACTTCCTGATCGGTAACCGAGACCGTTGAATCGGGTATGGTGAAGTAACTCTTCATCACATAGGCCATATCGGCATTTTGTTGCGACAAGTCAAAAGTGGTTTTTGCTTCAACATCGTTCACCATCACGGCATTGGCAAGCAACGTAGTGTATTTTTCCTGAAGACGTTGATATTTTACCATGTTTTCGATGAACAACCACATCGATTTGTATTGCTCAACTACAGCTCTCTCTTCCGGCTGTAGCGACTCAACCGGAGCGTTTACAGTGGATAAGAATTGCATCAGGCCTTCCCTGTCGAACATACCGGTTTGCGGATCGAGAAAGAAAGGAAGCTGTTGCAGTAATGGCGATATCGTTTCTCCGTGTACCAGATCGTTGATTTCTGTTTTTGAAACTGATAAGCCAAGTTTTGCCGCTTCGTTGTCGAGCATCCGTTCACGAACCATCTGATCATAAACCGCTTCCCGGATTTGTTGAGATGTATTTTCGTCCAATGAAGTCTGTCCACTGATCATTTTTTGAAAACTTTCCCATTCGGTAATCCTGTCAGCGAATTCCTGAGTAGAAATCACCTGCCCGTTTACAACGAAAGCTTTATCGCGCGATTTGGCAAAAAGTGTGTTTCCCGAGGTGAATAAGTCTCCCAAAATAAATGCCAGTAACGCAATCCCGATAATGGCGACCAAAAACACGCCCTTATCCCTAATCTTCTGTAGTGTAGCCATTTAACTATCCTGAGTTTTTGATAAACAATTAATATTTTACATTCTTTTAAACAAGAGTGCAAAGTTAATAAAAATTAGAAAGATAACTCCATATTTTTGAAAAAAGTGATTCCTGAGTGAAAGCCTTAATTAATAGTCAGCCGCACCACTTCTATTTTCCGGGCGGTAACTTTCAATATTTTGAACATATACTTTCCGATGATCACTGTTTCGTAGGTTTTAGGAAACCGCTGTGTGTGATGCAATAAATACCCGGCAACGGTGGAATAACTCTCCGATTCGGGAATATCGAGCCCATAATCTTCGTTTAAGGTATCAATTTCCACCCTCCCCGAAAGCACAAACTCTTTATCACCTTCCTGTTTCACAAAGCGGGCTTTGTTGTCATATTCATCTTCTATATCACCGAAAATTTCCTCTACCAGATCTTCCATAGTCACCACACCCGATGTTCCTCCAAACTCATCCACTACAACGGCTATGCTTTTTCGCTGCTGCATGAGGTCGTTCATCAGTTTGCTGGCCTGCATACTTTCAGGGACGAAAGACACTGTGGCAATGCTCTTGGTCCAGTCCTGCGGGACATCGAACATTTCCCAAACGTGAATGTATCCGATAATGTCGTCAATATCTTCCCGATATACCAGAATTCTGGAAATACCGCTCTCGATAAACAAATCTTTCAGCTTTTCAATATCTTCGTCCACATTTATCGCCACAATATCCGCTCTTGGCACCATGCAATCACGCACGCGCATAGAAGAGAAATCGAGGGCGTTCCTGAAAATTTTCACTTCGGAATCCACTTCTTTTTCGTCAGAAATCTCTTCGAACCCTTTTCTCACATACGAATCCAGTTCCAGCCGGCCCAATGCATTCTCAGTTGTCCTGTCGGACCTCACGCCGAAAACAGCTAAAACGGCTTTGGAAAAAGAGACGAAAATTTTTGCAACGGGAAAGAACAGAACGTAAAAAAAGAAAGCCGGAACAACCAATACGCGTACCCAGAAGTTGGGTTTACGTACCAAAACAGCCCGGGGAAGAAATTCTCCGCTAAGAAGGATAATGAGAGTAGCTCCAACGATTATAAGTAGAAAAATCACAAAAGTATTTTGTGTAATATGTTGCTGAATGTAAGGGAAAGCTACCAGCAACGACAGGTACATAAAAACTACCTGCACCATGAGGTTTCCGAGCAGAAGCGTAGCCAGGAACTGACGCGGATGACTATATATGGTATTCAACATCAGGTTGTAAAATCCTTTGTCCTTTTGTCTCATCGCAAATCTCAACTTATCCGATGACACAAACGCCACTTCCATACCGGAGAAGAACGCCGACAGGAAGAGTAAGATAAACCATCCGATTATTAGCGACGTGAAAGACATTGTTTATGGATTAAGGTTGTTGAATCTCATTGTATGGAATCAGATTGTAACTGCACCGAGTCTGTTGCGACTGGTCCTTCTTCAAACGGCAATCTGCCGTCATGCGGTCTCATGATCCGGTAATCTGTCATTTGCTGATTCGACTCAAAACCGTATCCCTTCAGTTCAAGCGCCCCCCGTTTTATCTCGATATATTTATCGGAATAGATCTTAGCCGTTTTTTGATCCCAAAAAAGCTCATCACTCTTGAATTCGTGCCCTTGCATATTCTTTACCTCAACATTCCCTTTCACGCGCCACAGGCTTTTTGCGTTGTAGTGCCAGGCCGTGTCAGCAATAACGGTAGCTTCGACATTAAACCGATCATCGAATCTTTCCAGGTAAAAGCCTTCGGGAAAATAAGAGAACGGTTCTTTGGCCTTGTCATATACTTCCCACACATCGGCTGCTATTTTATAACGGGTTTTCCCCGAGTCGGAGATAAGCTGCACGGCCGAATCCGTAACCATGGAAGGCATGGTTTCCGGATCGAATTTCATATGGACCAGCTTTTCATCTTTCTTTCCACACGATCCGATAAAAAGAAACATAACAACCCCAAAAACTGCGGTTGTTATGTATTTTAATATATGTATCTGTTGTCGTTCTTTCAACAAATCGCTGGTTTTATTTCAACCTTACCGTGGTAGACTCACCTATCCATCCGGGGACAAAAACGGACTCACCTGCCTTGATACCCATCATGAAAGCCGTTTCGGTATCCATGAAATAACCGGAATAAGTATTGATTAAGCCATTTGCTTTTCCACTAACGCTAGGATCAACGGATCTGGCCTTTTGCAACTTGTCAACTGCCGCACAGAAAACGAGGCCTCTCTTTTCGGTTTCCGGGAAAATGTTTTGAGCCGATGCTGCATATAACTGTGCGATCAGGATATACGCTTCTCCGTTGTTGGGATTGAATTCCAATGCATCGTATGCGGCCTGGCGCGATTTGGCGAAGTTACGTTGATTGGAAAAAATACCTGCCAATTGCATCATGTAATCGGAAGCTTTATTTTTGTCTGTTTCCAATTGGGCACCTTCGTGGTAGTACTTGATGGCAGTATCGTAATCCTTATCTCTCAGGCTCTTGTTAGCCAACCCGATAGCTGCACCGGCAGAAGGTTCGAGTTTGTAAAGGTATTCCGACGCGGTAAAATACAAGTCAGATTCACTGCAACCTACCGATCCCAGGGCATTGATCACTTCGTTCAGAAATGCTTTGTCTGCCTTGTTGGGTTCCACCTTATCGGCATAGTAATCCGTGAGGGTCTTGCAATCGCCGGCTCCACTGCTTACAAATGCTTTCACGATACCTTCCTTCACCAATCCCAGGTAATCGGCATTTGCTTTATCGTTTGCGGCATTTGCTTTGCTGATAGCTTCGTCTACATAACCGGCAACGGTAAAATAGTCGCTTATATACTGATTTTTCTTGGACGGGTCAGTCAGAAACTGAGTAAGTGAGGCAACCATATAATAGGAATAAGCATCTTTAGGTTCCATCTCCGATTTCATTTCCTTAAGGGCTTCCCCTAACCATTGATAAACGACCTTCGAATCCGCTTTATCACCCATCAGCTCCATATAGTCATAGGCCTTGTATGCCAAAACGGTGCCTTTTTTGTCATCCGAATAATATTTCAGTCGGGTATCGTATATCTCCATTGTTTTATCGAGATATTGTTTCTTTTTGGCAGCATCGGTCTCCGAAGCATATAAACTCTTGAAGATACGTGGTCCTAATATATATATATTTCTACTGGATGCGGGGCAGTTCTCGTAAACAGCATTCCAGGGCGTTAATGCTTCCTTATAATTTTCAGCCTTAGCAGAAGTCGTCATAAGGCTCAAATTCATACGGCATTTTACGCTGTCTTCCCCATGTCCGAAAGGAGCTTTTACCGGATCGTATCCTGCTTTCTGGGCGCTGAGACCTGCAATGGTTGCTATTGCAAGAAATCCTGATAATAATAATTTTCTCATATTCTTTTTTTTAATTTTTTTTTAATCCCGATTTTGGTTGTTAATAGGACAATATGTTAAATAAAAAGTTTAATCTGTTTTGAATTTAAACGTCACAAAGATACAAAAAATCAGTTAAACTGTCTTTTGAAAAACCAAAATTCATTGATATTCATGTTCAAGGAAATTTTAAACATATCTTGCTTAATCATGTATGGCAAGTCGGGACGCTGGGATATGTAACCAAATCCGATATTAAGCAATGACAACCTTCCGGACATAGAATCTCTGAACGGCAACCCCAATCCGAAGTTAATTCCATACTCTTTAAAACCTCCAACCCCTACACTTTGATTGGTAGATGGATTATAAACGCTGACGTTGGCATATGAATTTCCGTAGGAAATACCGGCCCTTAGGCGTACTCTACTGAAAAAATCACGGCTGTACGGATCGACAACGTATTCTGCGCCTGCATTGATCCTGTAAGCGTTATTGAACCGATTTACAGGGGTCAATCCGTCTAAAACCTCGGGATAATCCAATCCGTTCCATTGCTGAAAAGTTCCGTCTAGTCCTACAAGCAGATTTGTATTGGAATAAGTTACTCCCAATCCATAGGTTGCCGGCAAATGAAACTGCTGACTGGAAAGAGTATCATCACGCAGCACTTCACTCGGATTTTGATAGGGATTGGTATAAGGGTCTGACAGAAACATCATTTCCGTTGCATAAACATCGGACTTTGAAGCTAATTTCGGACTGAAAACAGCTCCTAACGTAAACGAACTTGTCTTGTCGACAGGGAACGTGACCTGTGCTCCAAAATCATATTTTAAATCCCGGATGGAATATTTTTTCTTTTCTTCACCAATAGTAGCACCCGTCGCAGTTCTCGGAACAGACACGCTGCTGTAGCTGAAATTCCCAAAAAGATAAGAAACGTTAGCTCCAACGGAGAAATACGGAATGGGTTCATACGCAATTCCAGCATAAATCTGGCTCAACCCTCCAGTTCCACGAAATACTTCCTCGTAAACGATATCGGAAAGCGAACGTGTCTGCCCATAGTTATATCCTACTTTCGAATACGGCAAAAGCCCAATGCTGGCACCAACCTTGCTTAGGACAGGAAACTGTATGGCAATATAATCGAGATTCCCGTTGTAAAAATTCTGCTTGTTCAGTCCGTCGCTGTAAGAAGCATAATGCCCCGAAACACCAAGGTCAAAAATAAACGTAAGTGAATCGAGTTTGGAGTATGATGCCGGATTTCCGGGATTCACCTGCTGGCTTCTTCTGAGTCCGTAGCTGATTCCACCCATAGCTTCGGAGGCACCCAACGATTGGTTGGACAAAAGGCCGTAACCGTACCTGCCGTATGGTGAGTTAGACCCTACCTGTTGTGCAAAAATAGCGGTGGTGACAGTAAAGAAAACAAGTAACGAGAGATGACGTTTAGTTGTTATGTTCATTCTTTTTCATTAAAATCAACAAGACGTTGGTCGATTGTTTCATAATTTATTTTTAGGGTACAAAGATGATGTTTTTTTGCGATGCAACCAACAAAAGAACAGAAAGTTCGTGTTAAAAAGATTAAAGAGCGTTTATTTGTATTTATTATAAGAAATGATTTCGCCGTTTGTTTTGCGTTTTTTGGGACGAACGGCTTGGGTACTGTATCCGACAACAATGTCAAGCCATACTCTCTTAGAGTCGGGGATTGACAACAATTCACGCATCTTCGGCTCATTGAACCAACCGACAATGCAAGACCCCAAACCTTCGGCATGAGCTGCCAGCACGACATGAGCCGCTACTATTCCCAGGTCCATTTGTGCATAGTCCTTTTGTTTTACCCAGCCTCCGATCCCCGATGTGAGGTTCACTCTTTCCTCAACCAACAAAATATGGACCGGGGCCTGCTTGGTAAAATGGTTCATACCCAATGCACGCGCAGACGTGGCATCTGCCACTCTGTTTTTCAGTTCAGGATCATCCACGACAACCATGTGCCAGGGTTGCGCATTGCATGCTGACGGTGCTAACCGAGCAGCTTCGAGGATACGTTCAATTTTTTCTTTTTCGACCGGTCTATCGGGATCGAATGCTCGGTCGCTCTGCCGGGTGGAAACAAATTCAAGAAAATCCATACATTAGTCGTTTAGGACTGCAACGCCACAATCCTGCTGATATATTTACCGATAATGTCGAATTCCAGGTTGACGACTGTACCTTTTTCTATCTGATGAAAATTGGTCATTTCGTATGTAAAAGGAATGATCGCCACTTTAAAGGTATCTTTGGTGGGTGTCACCACGGTTAAACTTACACCATTCACCGTAACCGACCCTTTATCTACCGTCAGGTATCCCTTCTTTGCCATCTCCTTATCGAAACGGTACCGGAAGGTGTAATACCAACTACCATCTGCTTCAACTACATCGGTACAAACGGCAGTTTGGTCAACATGCCCCTGAACGATATGCCCGTCCAACCTGCCGTCCATTTTCATGCTACGTTCAAGATTCACCTTGCTACCCACCTGCAACAATCCAAGATTGGAGCGGTCGAGCGTCTCCTGAATGGCGGTTACGGTGTATGCATCACCCTCTATGGATACCACTGTCAGACAAACTCCGTTGTGCGCAATGCTCTGGTCGATTTTTAATTCGCTCGTGAACGAGCACCTTAACGTGATGTGCAGGTTACCCTTGTCTTTTTCCAATGCAACCACGGTTGCAGCTTCTTCAACAATTCCGGAAAACATAATTATTTAGTTACGATTTGTGATTTACAAAATCAGATGTAGAAGTCAGACTTTAAGACTTTTTATCTGTTACCTGAACTTTCAACCTCTCCAATTCTTCAATTATTTGCTGCTTGGTTTCATCACAGACCGCAACCAACGGCAGCCTGAGCTCATTTTCGATGTAACCCAATTCACTGAGCATGCATTTTACTCCCGCAGGATTCCCATCTTTGAAAATCAACCGGATAGCTTCTGTAAAACGCACATTTCCCGTTTCAGCCATCTTGAAATTACCGGCTAACGCCTGATGTATCATTTCAGAAAACTCTTTAGGCAAAGCATTTCCCAAAACAGATATAACTCCTACTCCACCGGATTTTATCAGATCAAATGCAATTCCATCGTCGCCGGAGATAACGGAGAATCCTTCGGGACGGCCAGCAATAATTTGCCGGATCTGATCCATTTTCCCCGATGCTTCCTTGATGGCCACAATATTCGGACAAGATTTTGCCAGCCGCAACGTAGTTTCGGCTTCCATATTCACACCGGTTCTTCCGGGAACATTATACAGAATAATCGGCCGTGGTGAAACCTCACTCAAAGCACGATAATGCTGAAAAAGCCCTTCCTGGCTGGGTTTATTGTAATATGGAGTAACAGATAATACTCCTGCAATGTTTGAGAAATATGATACCTTGAGTTCATGAACGATTTCAGCGGTATTGTTTCCTCCAACTCCTACAATAAGGGGGAGACGATTGTTGTTTCTCTCCACGATGAATCGCACAATTTCGGTTCGCTCATCGCGTGTCAGTGTTGGGGTTTCAGCGGTAGTTCCCAGTGCAACGAGGTAATCAATTCCCCCATCTATCTGATAATCTATCAACCGGCCCAACGCATCGAAATCGACTGATTTGTCTTTTTTAAACGGTGTTATCAGGGCAACACCTATCCCTTTTAAGTTGATTTTTGACATAAAAACAGGTCTTTCATTTTTCCTGAGAAAGCCTCCCGACAACATATGGATACTTCGGATCGCAAAGTTACATTTTTTTCAACCATATCCACATAAATTGGACAATTACTTTTAAAAGGAAATCACTTTAATGGATTGGTATTTTTGTTGAAATTCGAAATTTAACTGTAGCTTAACTTGTTTTTTCATTCTGTTTACGTACACATTAGCATTTTTATTATTTTTGTCGGCGATATTTCCGGAAAAACCCCTAGCTCATTAACATAATTTAACGCCGATCAAGTTATTTATTTCATCCTGTTTACGTACACATTAGTATTTTCATTATATTTGTCCGGATATTTCCGGGAAAACTCCTGTTCGTTTTCTCAACTTCGCAATACATTTTGGCAAACATATCTTTTAATTCTGCAGAGACAAACACGTAAAATGAAACACATGAAACACATAAAACACTGTTTTTATGTTGCCCTTCTTCCGGTATTCTTTTCTGCATGCAACGTAGTAAAAAGTGAGTTGAAGCCTACTCAGATAGGAATCTGTACAAATCTTGCCAACGGAGAAAAAATGCAGCAATACGGATACACATATGTGGAAGAAGGTGTCTCCAGATTTCTTGCACCGACAAAGCCGGAGGAAGAGTTCGAGATAATATTGAATGAATTGGCCAACTCCCCTTTGCCTGTTAAAGCCTGTAACAGCTTTATCCCCGGAAACCTGAAAAGCGTTGGTAATGAAGCTGCTCACCACGATATTTTAACGTTTGCAGAAACCGCTTTCCGCAGGGCACAACGAGCCGGAGTGGAAATAATTGTCTTTGGAAGTGGGGGTTCACGTTCCATCCCCGAAGGATTTCCACGCAAAAAAGGCCGGGCACAATTCATCGAATTAGGCAAAAAAATGGCGTTAATTGCTCAAAAATTCAACATAATCATCGTATTGGAACCCCTTAACACTACAGAATGCAACTTTATCAATTCCGTATCGGAAGGAGGAGAAATCGTTAAAGAGATCAATCATCGTCACTTCATGCTGTTGGCAGATCTGTATCATATGAAAATGGAAAACGAAAGTCCGGATACCCTTGTAAAGTATGGAAAGCTGATCAGGCATGTTCATATTGCGGAAAAACAGGACAGGGCTGTACCGGGTACATACGATGAGGACTTTCGCCCTTACTTCAATGCCCTTAAAAAAATGGGTTATAGAGGAAAAATATCCATTGAAGCTCGCTGGATAGATTTTGACACCCAGATACCGACAGCAATGGAAACGATAAAAAGACAACTCAATAATTAAAAATATGGAATCAAGAAGAGGATTTATTAAAAAATCGGCACTCGGAGTGGCAGGAATAGCACTGGGAAGCACAATGGACATGTCGGCAAAAAGTTATGCCGGCATTATCGGAGCGAACGACAGGTTAAACGTAGCTATCATTGGGCTGGGACGCAGGTTAAGTGCGTTTTACGAACCAATCGCCTTGAAGGGAGCTAATGTACAGTTACTTTACCTCTGTGATGTGATGGAGAAGCAACGTACCCGGGCAATGCAGAATTTTTCTAAACACATCAGCTACCAACCGAAATCCGAAAACGATATACGCCGGGTGCTCGACGATAAAAAAGTGGATGCTGTATTCAACGCAACACCCGACCACTGGCACACGCCCGGTTCCGTAATGGCCATGAAAGCCGGCAAACATGTGTATGTTGAGAAACCATGCAGCCACAACATGTTCGAAAATGAAATTCTGGTAAAAGCCGCCCAAAAATTCAACAAGATAGTGCAGATGGGTAACCAGCAACGTTCCTCGGATCACACCGTTGAAATCATAAGGGAGCTACACCGCGGCGTTATCGGAAACCCCTATAAGGCAGTAGCCTTTTATGCCAATACAAGGGGTGAAGTACCGCTCCAGAAAAAAGCGGCCATTCCTGTCGGACTGGATTGGGAGTTGTTTCAGGGGCCGGCACCCCGCCGCGATTATACCGAAGAGACCTGGGATTATAACTGGCATTGGTACGGCTGGGATTACGGAACGGCCGAAGCAGGCAACAACGCCACACACGAACTGGATGTTGCACGCTGGGCACTGAACGTTGATTTCCCCCTAAACGTTGAAGTGGAAGCCGCCAAGCGACATTTCGCCAACGACGGATGGGAGATGTACGACACTATGGATGCTACATTCCGTTTTGCCGGTGACAAAATAATCAAGTGGGATGGTAAAAGCCGGAACGGGCACAAGACCTACGGAGCGGACAGAGGAACAATTATTTATGGCAGTGAAGGTACCGTCTTCGTAAACCGGGATAAATACATTCTTTACGACCGAGGGGGGAAAGTGATGAAAGAAAGAACTTCTACTTCAAGTGAAGCAGGTACGGCACTTGGTGGAGGTGGCGACATGACTACCGGCCATGTGATCAACTTCTTCGATACTATCAGGGGTAAGTCGAAACTTACCGCACCCATTGACGATGCGTCCATCAGTAATGCTATGGTACATTATGCCAATGTAGCGTATCGTATCGGTAAGGGTTTTGATATCGATGACAAAACCGGGCGTATGTTTGACCGGGAAGCTATGAAACTATGGAACCGGGAATATGAACCCGGATGGGAGCCAACACTGAAATAATTTAATTTCAATACGATCAATTTTAAGCTTTAAATGAGATGAAAAATTCAAGACGTGATTTTATAAAAAAATCGGCACTCGGTGTGGCCGGAATAACGCTGGGAAGCACGATGAATATGTCGGCTAAAAGTTATGCCAATATCATCGGCTCCAACGATAAAGTGAGGGTAGGCATATTGGGTTTTTCCAACCGATTCAGAGGTGCACTCGGGAAATCATTCCTCAAATATGCCAAAGAGATGAACTTCGAACTCTTTACCGTCTGCGACATTTGGAATCGTCGCCGAGACGAAGGACAAGCCTGGTACAAGGAGCAAGCCGGAGGAGACCTCAGAACCGCCAGAAACACCGATGAGCTCTGGTCTCAAAAGCCCGACGCCGTAATTATCAGTACCGCAGATTTTCAACATGCGCTTCATACCGCCGAAGCAGTCAGGGCCGGATGTGATGTATATGTGGAAAAACCTTTCGCTGAAACCATGGACGATGCTAACTTTGCGTTGAAAGCAGCCAAAGAGACTAACAAGGTTATTCAGGTTGGATCACAACGCCGGAGCGGAACAAATTACCACGCTGCATACGACTACATTAAATCGGGAAAATTCGGCAAGATCATTGCCGTGGAAATGACATGGAACGTCAACCAGCCCGGACGATGGCGTTTACCCCAACTCACCAGAGAAATCCGCGAACAGGATACCGACTGGAAACGCTTTTTGATGAACCGCCCCTACGAACCGTGGGATCCGCGAAAATACCTGGAATACCGCCTGTTCTGGCCCTATTCATCCGGCATACCCGGCCAATGGATGGCACATCAGATCGATACCGTACACTGGTTCTCAGAACTGGATTATCCCCGGTCAGTAGTGGCAAACGGCGGGATCTACATGTGGAACGACGGAAGAACCAACTACGATACCATGACTGCTGTTTTTGATTATGGACACGCCAAAGAAAAAGAACCGGGAGAAGGATTCCAGGTAATTTATTCCTCCAGGCAAAACAACTCGTCGGGAGGGACAAAAGAGTGGTATTTCTCCAACGGGGGGAAACTTGACCTGGACACCAACATCATCAACAATGATGGCGGATTGACAGAAAGGCACGCAGGCGATATGGGAATGAAACCCTTTATGCTTGATACTTTCGAATTACCGAAGATAAGTGTGGAAACAGGCTCAGACACAGGCTCAGACCCGCTCACAAATGCGCATATGAAAAACTGGATGGACTGTGTGAGGGCCGGCAATGTAAAAACAAATGCTCCTGTGGAAGCAGGCTACAACCACTCTATCGCCGATATCATGGTTACGGCCGCCTTACGCACCGGACAACGCGCCACATTCGATGAAAAACAAAAACAGGTAATGGCAGGAGGGAAAGTATTCAAGTATTAATTCCATGAGAATCAAAAGATTTAACAGATATAACATGAAAAAAGAATCAAACTCAATGTCCAGAAGACATTTTCTGGCTCTCTCAGGGGCAATGGCAGGAACAACGTTGATCAATCCTTCATCCCCAATTTACGCATCTACAGCAGAAACTTTGCAACCCGCAAAAAAAACTCGAATAGCCATGGTAGGTACGGGTGTTCGGGGAACAGGCATGTGGGGAAGAAGCGTTGTTCAAAGCTATCCCAACTACATTGAATTCGTTGGGCTTTGCGATATCAATCCGGGGAGAGTAGTTTTAGCCAAAGAGACGATGGGGGTTTCGTGCCCTACATTCACTGATTTTGAGAAAATGATGAAAGAGGCTAAACCGGAAGTGTTAATTGTAACAACGGTAGATAATACACACGATCAGTTTATTATCAGGGGGATGGAATTAGGGGCCGACATTATCGTAGAAAAGCCGATGACAACCGACGAGAAGAAAATGCAGGCTATAATCGATGCAGAAAAAAGAACCGGGAAGAAGTGCAGGGTTACTTTTAATTACCGCTATTCTCCTCACCGGGTGAAGATGTGGGAACTCCTTCGGGCAGGAGAGATAGGGGAACTCACCTCCGTCGACTTCCACTGGTATCTGGACACGTCTCATGGTGCTGATTACTTCAGGAGATGGCACAGATTAGTTGAAAAAAGCGGTTCTTTATGGGTTCACAAAGCCAGCCATCATTTTGATCTTCTAAATTGGTGGATTGATAGTGACCCTGAGAGCGTATATGCTTTAGGAGAGTTAAATTTTTATGGAAAAAACGGTCCTTTCAGGGCAGTAAACTGCCGCACCTGTCCCCACACCAGTCAATGTAGTTTTTATTTTGATATAATGAAAAATGAAAACATGAAGCGGTTGTATGTCGATAATGAAAAATACGATGGATATCTGAGGGATGGTTGTGTGTTTAAAAACGACGTTGATATTTACGATAAAATGGCAGCAACAATCCGGTATAAAAACGGCGTTCAGGTTGCTTACTCCCTGACCACCTATTCTCCCTATGAAGGCTACAGAATCGCTTTTAACGGAACAAAAGGACGTATAGATGCATGGATCGAAGAATCAAGGCCTACGAAGGACGTAAATTTTGATGAAATTGTGCTGTTTAAAAACTTCTCCAAAAGGCAATACATTCAAATACCTCACGGCACCTCAGGACATGGAGGTGGAGATGCCTTGCTGAAAGATCAAATCTTTGTCCCCAACACCGAAGACCCATACAAACAGGCTGCCGGCATAAGAGACGGAGCACTTGCCTGCCTGGTGGGAATCGCCGCCAGAAAAAGTATTGCGGCAGGAGCACCTGTTATGATCGAGAGCTTGACGTCAATTAAACCGCAAGCGAAAAAAGAATACAAGCGGTTATAACAGTATCATCTTAGTTAAATACAACCATAAATATGTATTAAACTGAACTTTTACATATGTTGTTGCCATTATTGAACATACAAAGTCAATAAGTTGCTATAATTCAAAAGATGAAAAAAACAGTTAAAGCCCTAATCATTGCAGCGCTGATAATGCATGTAAGCTGCCAAGGCACTTCAACAAACGTCAGGTTTAATGTCAGCGAAGAAAAAAAGGCAGTTGAGGTATACGTAAACGATATTTATTTTACATCGTTTATTTATCCGGAAAACCTGGAAAAGCCATGTCTTTATCCTATAAAAACACCCTCCGGAAAATTTATCACAAGAGGGTTCCCCTTGAATCCAAGGCCTTTTGAGAGAACCGATCATCCACATCACATTGGATTATGGTTTAATTTCGGGGATGTAAACGGACTTGATTTCTGGAATAACTCCTATTCCATAAAACCGGAAGATAAAGATAAATATGGGATAATTTTGTTTGATAAAGTTATTGAAGCAGATAACCGGAAAGGGAGATTGGTTGTTCAATCAAAATGGACAGATAATAATGGAAGTATTTTATTGAATGAAAAGACGACCTACATCTTTGAAGGGCTGAAAAACGATATCAGGACGATTGAAAGAGTTACAGAACTGACAGCAAATAAGGAAGTAACTTTTACAGGGAACAAAGAAGGGCTGATCGGTTTGAGGGTAGACAGAACTTTCGAGGAACCGACTCAAAAAGCTGAGAAGTTTTTAGATGCAAACGGAAATGTAACAGAAACTCCGGCCCTGAATAACGAAGGTGTAAATGGATTCTACAGAAATGCAGAAGGTTTAACAGGGGGAGACGTCTGGGGAAAAAGGAGCAAATGGGTTGCTTTAAAAGCTGATAAGGAAGGCGAAACAATCACCATCGTTATCATGGACAATAAAAACAACCCTAATTATCCGGCATGGTCTCACGCAAGAGGTTATGGATTATTTGCAGCCAACAATCTGGGGGGAAAGGTTGTGGATAAGAATTCGGACCCGGTTGAATTGAAGTTGTCCAGCGGTGAGAAAGTAACTTTTAAACACAAGGTTATTATTGCCGGAGATATGAGTGATCAGGAAATAAACAGGTTTTCTGACGATTTTAATTGACCGTGGATTACACATCGTTCACGTAATCGAGTAGGAGGAAAATAAAATAGTTTTCCTCCTATTTTATTTTCCGACCTCTCAGTCGAGTAGATAAAAGGGATTTCACCTTAAACCTCTCACAGAACCGTGCGTGAAACTCTCATTTCACACGGCTCTTCTTATTCAACCTCAATAACATTTCACATTCTTGGGATATATTCCAAGCTTCCAGTGATAAAACATCGGTTCTCTTTTTGCAATACCGCCAAGCCATTTAAGAGCCAAATAAACAGGTTTTCTTTTGAAACGTTTATATTTGGCTTTTGCCCAGCGGGATAGCATAAGATTAAAGTCGTCCATTATACCTTTCATGGAATGCATACAGTACTTCCCGTAATAATTCATCCATCCTCGTACTACTGGATTCACTTCCGATGCTATTAAGTCCAAAGGGGTGTGAGACTTTGATTTGAGTTTCCATGAACGCATCGTGTTTTTAATACGTTTCTTCGCTTTTTGACTGATATCAGGGAGAAAACGGGTAAAGGCTTTTCGTTGAGCCCTATTCATGGTTTTGCGGGGACAGAACGTATGACCCAAAAAGTCAAAAGAGACGTTGGGATGATCCTTCCGTCTCCTGTCGTCCTTACAATACACGATTTTCGTTTTATCAACGTTAAGACTCAACTTGCAAACGGAAAATCTGTCCGATAGTATTTCAAGCAGAAACTCCGCTTCTTCGCGGCTTCGACAGTGGCATACAGTATCATCCGCGTACCGTTCAAACTTGATGGAGGGATGGTTTATTTCCATCCATTTATCAAAACTGTAGTGAAGATACAGGTTTGCCAGAATCGGGCCGATTACTGAACCTTGCGGTACTCCGCAAGTCCTTTCCATAATCTCGCCATCGGTTTTCTGATACGGGACTACAAGCCAACGCCGTATATACAACAACATCCATTTTTCCTCCACATGACGTTCCACCGCTTTCATCAGAAGTCTGTGGTCTATCGTGTCAAAGAACTTGCTTATGTCCATATCCAACACCCAGTCATATCGCCAACAGCGCTCCCGAGCCTTTCCTATGGCTTCATGTGCCGATTTGTTCGGCCGGTAACCATGGGAGTCCTCATGGAAAACCGCATCAATAGACGGTTCTATTAGGCGAACTACGAGCATTTGGGCTATCCTGTCCTCAACAGTCGGGATACCTAACGCACGGGTTCCACCGTTTGCTTTCGGTATTTCTACAAGTTTGACGGCTTTGGGCATATAGCTTCCCGAACTCATACGATTCCATAATTTATAGAGGTTGCCTTTGAGTTCCTTCCCGTATTCCGCTAATCCGATATCATCGATACCGGCACTACCCCGCTTGGATTTTACCTGCTCGTACGCATGATATAATTCCCAACGGTCAATGTTAAATGGTTTTGCTCCTTGTAATTGCTTCATCCTTAATCCAAGTTGTTCAATTCAATTTGCTGAATAAGTTACTCCCTTCGCTCCCCTCACATTACAGGAGTTTCGTCACTACTACGGAGTAATCCGCCCCTGCTTTGGTCTTCAGTATTTCTACCTCGTGTTTCTTTCACTTGTGTATTTTCCCTTGACATTCCAAAGCAGGTTCCTGCGTTCCGATTCAAAGCCTGTAAATGGATCATGCCGTCTTGACACCGTACACCGAAACGGGCAGCGATACAGGTATCCCCCATTCCTTATCCTGAACTTGTGGTGAGAGTTCAGTTCTGATGTAAACTAACGCACTTTCGATGCTTCATCGACGGTTCACTTGCGTTCATCTTCCATTTACGTACCTGACAATTTATCATTGCCTTTTAACAAGTCGTTCACCACCCACGTCTTGTAACGTAAGCGGCACTTGCCGGTTTGCTGCCGGCACCTGTTTGCCGACAGCGGAAGGCCTCCTTCCATCTTTCAACCAGTTACGGGTCTTGTAGACCCTCGCAGCACACCACCACCGTACGTACGGATCTCGTATACGGCGGTTCCTTAACATTACCGTCTCACCGCTTCATAATAATCCGTAAAGAAAACGTAACCGGCTTTGCATAAACGTTCATTTGTAATAGTACGGGTTAGTATATAGCTTTTGGCGATATGCCAATAACCTTTCCTCGTGTTACCCCACTCGTAGGCTTTGTATTTATTAATACCGAGCTTGATGAGATTGGTCACTTTGGTCTTTATCCGTTTCCATTGTTTCCAGATTACCATGCGTAACCGTCGGCGATACCACATATCCGTCTTTTCTAACAAACTTCTCATATCTGCCAGTTTGAAGTATTGCACCCAGCCTTTAATATAGTAACCGAGTGCTGTCTTCCTGCGCTCGTTTCCCCACCCGTTGCTTCTGGATGTCAGCTCTTTGATTTTGGCTTTCATCTTTATCACACTTTTGGGGTGTATTCTTAGCCTGCATTCTCCCTTGTAACGGTAGAAACCGTAGCCAAGAAAGTTGATATCCCTGATGGAGGCAACTTTGGTTTTATCCCGATTGACTTTAAGGAAAAGTTTCTCCTCTATATAAGAAGTAATACTTTTCATAGTTCTTTCGGCACCTCGTTTGCTTTTACATAGTATAACCAAGTCATCGGCATATCGTACAAACTTATGTCCCCTTCTTTCAAGCTCCCAGTCTAACTCATTAAGAAGGACGTTACCAAGCAGGGGACTTAATGGTCCACCCTGCGGTACTCCTTCAAGAGTCTCACCAAAGCGTCCATCTTGTTGTATTACACCTGCATTAAGGTATTTATGAATGAGTGATACCACCCTGCCATCTTTAATGGTTCGGGATAGTACCTCAATCAGTTTGCCGTGTACTACCGTGTCAAAGAATCTTTCCAAGTCCATATCTACTGCATGGATATATCCCTCGGTGATGTACTGTTGACATTTTTGGACTGCCTGGTGAGCTGACCGCCTGGGTCTGAACCCATAGCTGTGGTCAGAGAACTGTGGCTCGTAAATAAGGGATAGTTGTTGTGATATGCTTTGCTGGATAACTCTGTCTACTACTGTAGGAATACCCAACTGGCGCTGTTTGCCGTTTCCCTTGGGTATTAATACCCGTCGTGTCGGATGGGGGCGATATTTACCCCTTAGAATAGAGCTTATCTGTGCATCCTTATGGTTGACAAGATAATCTTTTAAAGAATCCACCTCCATCTTGTCTACTCCTGCTGCACCTTTATTGCTCTTTACTCGCTTGTAAGCTGCATTAAGGTTGGCAGGTGAAAGAATGCTTTCAAGAAGTCCATTCTCTTTGCGGTTTTCCGGTTCGGTGAGGTTGTTCTCAGTTATCCACAGGAAAGTCTGCCCTCCCGCATAGCCTTCGGATGCCGTCCTATTCTTCTGCGGGCAGGTCTCTGCTTTATCAAAGATTTTCTGCCTTCTTCCTTTCATACTATGGTAACATTCATTTACTACTCGCCCATTAAGGTTCAGCCCTTCCCATACTTAAGGTGACATATGGTACTATGGCTTCTGCTGACTTCTTGCGGCAAGCTTTACTCCGCTATGGTGCATCGAATGAATCATCTTCGCCAAACGTCCGCAAGACCTCCCGTGGTAAGGCAATTAACTTTTATCCCATATCCCCGCCGCATTTACATCCCTGTGTCCGTATAGTCTTTGGATTTTGACTTGAAATGCAGTCTTATCCCACAGGTTATGCCTGTATACGATTCGTGTTACTCGGGGCAGGACTTTGCCGTGGGCTTCCTTCAGATTCCACCTCACGATGGACACCCTTGCCGTTGGCTAATGGTTGGCGACTATAAACCTCCATAATGGACTTTCACCATCGAGTTAATCACCATGCACGGCGCACATCAAAAAGCCAGAAGCGAAGATGCTCCTGGCTTTTAACTTAATTTAAACCGGATTAAGAATAACGGATGGAAATTCAGTGTAATTTTAGCTGATTTTTATCCGGCAGAACATCTACCCTTTAAAATCGTAGAGACCATTAAAAAACAACGGTAATTCTCTTCTTTTTTTATGAATGCAATAGCACTTTACTGGATTGCTTTTATAGCCATCTTCATCATTGTGTATGGAATAGACCTCTACGTGACTTCCCACCGCCAAAGAACAATTAGTGTGAAATCATCCTTAACCTGGACAGCCGTATGGATTTCCGTAGCAATAGCATTTGGAGCTTCTCTTTATTTTCTCTTCCCTCAGAATCCGGAAAGCACGGTGCGAACCGGTCCTGTAATGATGACGAAATTTATCTCGGGGTATTTGACGGAATATTCGTTATCCGTGGATAATCTTTTCGTATTTATACTGATCTTTTCAATGATGGGCATTCATCCGAAAAACCAACCAAAGTTACTGAAACTGGGAATTTTGATTTCGGTTGTACTAAGAATTCTTTTTATACTGGTGGGAATGGAACTGGTAGAACGCTTTCACTGGATTATCTACATATTTGGTGTTGTTTTGATTTGGACGGCATACAAGATGGCTTTTTCGAAAGAAGATGAAAACGTAAATCCCAAATCGAACATTCTGTACAAGGGAGCTTCCAGGTTATTCCCCATCGATCCCGACATACATTCGCCTCATTTTTTCACTCAAATAAACGGAAAAATCCACTTAACCAATATTTTTCTTGCCTTGCTTGTTATCGGCTCCACCGACATCTTGTTTGCTGTTGACTCTATTCCGGCTATTATCGGCGTTATAAAAGAAGGTATAAACAACGTCCTTACACTCAGTGAAGAGAACTTTCTTGCCATTTCTTCCAATGTTTTCGCAGTGATGGGCTTAATATCGCTTTTTTTCGCGTTGAAAGGAATTATGGGAATGTTCCGTTACTTGAAAACAGGTGTGAGTTTCATTCTCTTGTTTATAGGCATGAAAATGCTGCTGAGTTCCGTGCATTCGGTAGGAGAATTTTTTGCACACCATTCATGGGTCTCGCTAGCGGTTATCATCGGTACGTTGATTATTTCTATCCTTTTATCCATGCTGATTTCCGAACGAAAAGAATCCGATAAGCTTCAGGAAGCTGTGCAGAAATTGAAAGAAGAAATGGAGGAGTCGAAACCCAAACATGTGGGAAAATTTATGCATTAGTTGATTTTCCAGTACAGAACACGAGAAAGTTCTGTGATTGATGGAATAAATTTTGTAATTTTGCAGTTCACCTTGTGAATAAACATTTTATGAAATTTACCCCGGAAAAATACGCCATTCCCGATGCACCGATGCAACCCTTCATCGATACAGGCGAGATCTGGGATTTCCTCAACAAAACAATCTCCACACCCGTCAAGGTGAAAGAAGTGGTTGAAAAATCACTCGCAAAAAGCAGGCTGAATCTCGAAGAAGTGGCCATACTTATCAATGCTACCGATCCGGGGTCGGTACAACTCATTAAGGAGGGAGCCAAGGAACTTAAGAAAAAAATTTACGGGAACCGAATCGTGCTGTTCGCACCTCTTTATGTGGGCAATAAGTGCTCCAACAATTGTGCTTACTGCGGATTTAAGGCTTCTAACAGGGATGCCGTTCGTAAAACGCTCTCAGACAAAGAACTGGTAAAAGAGATAGAAGTACTGGAAGATAATGGACAAAAGCGATTGATTCTCGTTTACGGCGAACATGCGCAATACAGCCCTGAATTCATTGCCCAAACTGTAAAAATAGCTTACAGCGTGAAGAAAGGCAACGGCGAAATCCGCCGTGTAAACATTAACGCGGCCCCACTAGACATAGAAGGGTTCCATACGGTGAAAGAAGCCGGTATCGGCACCTATCAGGTGTTTCAGGAAACCTATCACCGCGAAGCATACAAGACCTATCATTTACGCGGTAAAAAGGCTGATTTCGACTACCGCCTGACTTCACTCGACCGGGCGTTGGAAGCCGGACTGGACGATGTGGGGATAGGTGCACTTTTCGGATTGTACGACTGGAGGTTCGAGGTGATGGGGCTGGTTCGCCACACCAATCATCTGGAGGCATGCTACAACGTAGGGCCACACACCATTTCGTTCCCCCGGATCAAAGACGCATCAATGCTTGATTTGGGCGATGAATATTTCGTGTCGGACGAAGATTTTACCCGGTTGGTAGCTATACTCCGGTTGGCTGTTCCATACACGGGAATGATTCTTACCGCCCGCGAACCCGCGGAGCTTCGTAACCAACTGATTCAGTTCGGGGTATCGCAAATCGACGGTGGAACAAAAATTGAATTGGGCAGTTACGCTGAAAAGGAGCAAAACCATGATCTCAAAAAAGGGCAATTCCGTATAAACGACGACCGATCACTCAACGAAATCATCGACGAGTTGCTTCAGCAGGATATGCTACCGTCCTTCTGTACGGCCTGCTACCGTCTGGGACGTACGGGTGAACACTTTATGGAGTTCTCCGTTCCCGGCTTCATCAAACGGTTCTGCACTCCCAACGCAATACTCACGCTGGCCGAATACCTGATGGACTATGCACCGGAGCACACCGCAGAAAAGGGATGGGACGTGATTGAAAAAAACATTCACGAACTCAACGAAAATGTACAACATCAGGTACGTGAAAGAATAGAAAAAATAAAACGGGGAGAACGGGATTTGTATTTTTAATTGGGGAAATGACCAATTCCAGACCACATATCGGCATTTTTGGCCGCCGGAACACCGGTAAAAGCTCACTGATCAACCTGCTCACGGGGCAGGAGACCGCTATAATATCCGACATACCCGGCACGACGACCGACCCGGTAAAGAAATCGGTCGAGATTCTTGGAATCGGCCCAGTAGTATTGGTGGATACCGCCGGAATTGATGATGCGGGTGAATTGGGAAGAAAGCGCATCGACAAATCACTCGATGCGATAAAGAAAGTGGACTGCGCCGTGTTACTGATTGCGGGAAATCAGTTTGGACAGTACGAACTGGAGCTTATTCGGCACTTTGGGAAATTCGGTATCCCCTACCTCATCCTTCACAACAAAAGCGACCTGTCAAAAATTGCTGCCCTCACAAAAACCGCAATAAAACACCACAGCGATGCCACGGTTCTCGATTTCAGTGCAAAAGATCCGGGAGATTCGGAGAAAATAATTGATGCACTAAAGAAAATAATACCCGGGGAAAGCCAACAACACAGAACGCTTATAGGCGATCTGGTAAAACCGAAGGACACAGTATTGTTCATAACTCCCATTGACAGCGAAGCTCCCGAAGGACGACTGATCCTGCCGCAAAACCAGGCCATACGCGATGCTCTGGATAACCATTGCATTGCAGTAGTGGTAAAAGAGACCGAGTTGGACGATTTTCTGAAGCTAGGTATACCTCCAGCGCTTGTTGTTACCGACAGTCAGGCCTTTGGCTATGTGGCAACACGCATTCCCGAAAACGTTCCGTTAACAAGCTTCAGCATCCTGTTTGCCCGACAAAAAGGCGATTTCAATGACTACCTGCAAGGCACTCCTCACCTATCTAAACTAAAAGACGGGGATAATATCCTTATGTTGGAAAGCTGCACTCATCAAACCAACTGCGACGATATCGGACGGGTGAAGATACCGCAACTCCTCCGGAACTTCACCGGTAAAAACCTATCGTTCACCGTTGTAGGCGGATTGTCGGAGATTGCACCCATCGATTATTCTCTCGTCATCCAATGTGGGGGATGCATGGTTACACGCAAACAACTGATAAACCGGATAAAACCGTTCACGGAAAAGGACATTCCAGTCACCAATTACGGAATGGTCCTCGCGTATGTAAACGGTATTTTTGAACGGGCAACGAGAATGTTTTTATGATTCCAACCCTATTGCATAAACAGAAACTTCTCCAAGAAGATTTAGTCCGCCTACTCTGCACCGAGGGTGAGGAAAAGCAACTTTTGTTTGATTATGCCGCTAAAATCAAACAAGAGAACGTGGGCAACACCGTTTATCTGCGCGGGCTGATCGAATTTTCCAACATTTGCGAAAAGAATTGTTATTATTGCGGTATCCGCCGGGATAACACGCACACACATCGGTACTGTTTGTCCTGCGATGAGGCATTGGAAGCTATCCGGTTTGCCTACGAAAACGGATTGGGATCCGTCGCCATCCAAAGCGGAGAACTCACGTCGGATACATTTACCCGAAAGATCGACTCCTTACTGAAAGAAGCCATGCGTATTACCAACCGGGAAATCGGCATTACCCTCTCTTGCGGCGAACAGCCTGAAGAGGTCTATCGCCGGTGGTTTGAGAGCGGAGCCAGCCGCTATTTGCTCCGTATCGAATCCTCCTCCGGAGAACTTTACCGTAAAATACATCCCGACGATGATACACACCGTTTTGACAAACGCCTGAATGCCCTGGAATCGCTAAAAAAAATAGGTTACCAAACAGGAACAGGCGTCATGATCGGCCTACCGTTTCAGACTGTCGAAGACCTGGCAAACGATTTGTTGTTTATGAAGCAATTCGACATCGATATGTGTGGTATGGGCCCCTACATCGAACATGCACAGACTCCACTCTACAAAAACAAGAGTGAACTGCTTTCGCTGCGGGAACGATTCAATTTAAGCCTTAAAATGGTAGCCCTCCTGCGTATCCTCATGCCCGATATCAACATCGCCGCGACCACCGCCTTGCAATCCATTGAAAAGGAAGGCCGCGAAAAAGCCATCCTCATCGGCGCTAATGTACTGATGCCCAACATCACTCCGAAACAGTACCGGGATGATTATTCCCTTTATCAGAACAAGCCCGTCTCGCAACAGAGTAACGAGGAGAACCTGCTTTTTCTCGAACAACAGCTTAAAAGCATAGGCCACGAGATTGGCTATTTCAGGCAGGGAAATTCCAAGCATTACAAAACGCATCAGATCTCCTCAAACCGTGCCGTAAAGAACCTCAACTGCCTGGGTTCATAAACAAAACGAAGCCCCTTGATTTTTTCCTTGTGTTTATACAGGTTGATAACCGCATCGGCCACCACATCCATGTGACGATAGGTATACACACGGCGTGGAATGGTTAACCGAACCGTTTCCAACTTGGGCGCATGGTTTTTGCCCGTGTTTTTATCGCGTCCGGCAGAAACGATGCCTCGCTCCATGCTTCGAACGCCCGATTCTACGTAGAGGTTTGCCGCCAGGCTTTGCGCCGGGAATTGATCTTGCGTGAGGTGCGGGCAGAAACGGCGCGCATCCAGGAAAACGGCGTGGCCCCCAACAGGCTCTATAATAGGAATTCCAGCCGCTTTGAGTTTATCACCCAAATAACGGACCTGCTTGATGCGGTGCTCTATATATTCAACTTGCGTAGATTCCTGCAATCCGATAGCCATGGCTTCCATATCGCGTCCGGCCATTCCGCCGTATGAAGGCATTCCCTCGTAAACCACCACCAGTTCTTTTGCAGCGGCAAACAGGTCCTCATCGTTCATGCACAAAAAACCGCCGATATTCACCAGACAGTCCTTCTTTCCGCTCATGGTGCAACCATCGGCATAACTAAACATTTCGCGGACGATTTCCTGGATCGATTTACCGGCAAAGCCTTCTTCCCGTTCTTTGATGAAATAGGCATTCTCCACGCATCGGGTGGCATCGTAAAACACGTTAATCTTGTATTTATCGGCCAGTTGCCTCACCTCCCGCATGTTTTTCATGGAAACAGGCTGCCCGCCCGCCAGATTCACGGTAACGGCGAGGCAGACATAGGCAATGTTCTCAGCCCCTTTTTCGTCAATAAGTTTTTGCAGTTTGTTCAGGTCGATGTCTCCTTTAAACGGAATGTCCAATCCGGCGTCGTGCGCCTCATCGCGGATGATATCGACAAAAATTCCGCCGTTGCGCTCCTGGTGGTAACGCGTGGTGGTGAAATACATGTTTCCGGGTACGAATTGCCCGGGTTTAATGGCAATTTGCGAGAGCAGGTTCTCAGCCCCGCGCCCCTGATGCGTAGGCACCAGGTGTTTGAATCCGAAAATTTCCTGCACGACTTGTTCCAGATGATGAAAGTTCTTGCTTCCGGCATAGGCTTCGTCGCCCATCATCATACCGGCCCACTGCCTGTCGCTCATGGCATTGGTTCCGCTATCGGTCAGTAAATCAATATACACATCTTCGGAGTTGATCAGGAAAGTGTTGTATCCGGCTTCCTGGATAACTTTTTCCCGCTCTTCACGGGAGATCATTTTAACGGTTTCCACCGTTTTTATGCGGAAAGGCTCCGCAGGATAGTCGTTTAAATTCATAATAGTGGTATTAATGTGTATTGGCATTATACCCCAAAATTATGACAAAAAGACGAAATAACAAAAGAATTTAAGTGTATCTTTTGAAAATAACTAACAAATAGAAATAATCGAGTTTCTAAATGACAAAAGAAATGTAAAAATTAAAACTCCTAATAACCAACAAAATGACGACTTTCAGTTCAAAGAATTAATAATGCGCGTTTTCTATTTTCGACCGATGGCAAACCAATACATTTTGTTTACTGCCGTGCCAGTTATGAAAACCGTTTCCCTGGCAATCCTTGAAACGCCTGCAATCTTTGCATTGACCCACGCGCATCCAGTTCCTGTCGCGAAAAGAGTTGAAACGTTGTTCCCATACGTCGTTGAAATTATCGGTGTAAATGTTTCCCTGTGAAAAAGAGCGATCGATATTGGGACAAGCCGATATGGAGCCGTCAATGAGGATAGAGCCGATATTGATACCCGCCCTGCAGAAATAGAAACTCTCCCGGACTTTCCATTCGTATTTCCCCACAAATCCTTCGCAACTAAACTTCACATCGATATCGCCCTCATTCTCCCTCAACTCCCGAATAAAATCCATCAAATAAACAAATTCCTCATCCGAGAGCGACAACTCCTCGTTTTGGACCGCCCGTCCTATCGGAATAATGGTAAATAGCCGCCATGCCTTCACCTTGTGGCTTTTAAGAAACTCCTTGATTAGGGAAAGTTCCGAAATATTTTTTTTGTTGACACACGTGACCACATCGAAGTTTAACCGGAGCGAACGGACTGCCAGGTCGATTGCCGCGACCGCCCTGTCGAAACTTCGCGGATTGTTTCGCAACCAGTTGTGTGACTCCGGCAACCCGTCCAAGCTGAAGGTAAGCGCTCCCAAACCGGCGTTGAGTAACGAATTATGTACCGCTTCATCGTAAAAATACCCGTTAGAAACCATGGACCAGCGCATTCCGCGCCGGCGGATTTCACGTCCGCACGCAGGCAGATCTTTTCTCAGTAACGGTTCACCGCCGGTAACGACAACCATCAGGTTTTTTGCAGGGTTTTTAATGGTGTCAAGAGCTTTCAGAAAATCTTCCATCGGCATATCCCGATAGTTACTTTGCTTTGAACAATCGCTTCCGCAATGCAAACAATCCAGGTTGCACCGGGTCGTGCACTCCCAGAAAAGGTAGCTAAGCTCGTGGCGCCGCGTTTCAACCGCTTTGAACTTCCGGAACAAGGCGCGTTTAACAGACGGAATCATTTCCCGTTTTCCAGTTTAATATCGAGGTAGATTTTATCTTTCACGATAGAGACGAGGCTGTCTTTCCTGATAAATGTTCCGTTGTCGACTCCATCCACATCTTCGAAACTGATTTGAAGCTGATCCGATTTGACGGTGTAAAAAGAAAACATCCCCTTGTCGTCGGTCACCGTATGTTGCAATGAGGCCGCCGAAACTTTGATGCCTTTAATGGGTTCGCCGGTTGTTTTGGAAACTACTTTGCCTTCTACAAACACATCCAAGCCAAAATCCTGCGGCGTACCGTAACAAGCCTGAAATATAAAAAGCGCTGTTGTAAAACTCAATCCGCCCACAATGTTTCTTATCCAATTTTGCCTCATAATGCTATTTTTTAGGTTATCAAATTTGAGACTGACCTCTTTTATTCAGATGCAGTTTTAAGAAAAACGCTGCGCCAGACAAGGTTAAATTTTATCAATTGCTCAACGTCCAAGCAAATCGGGACGCAACCGTTTTGTACGTTCATGCGCCTGTTCCAGCCGCCATTCTGCAATTTTACGTTCGTGCCCCGAAAGAAGCACATCGGGTACACGCCAGCCCTTGTATTCCGCGGGACGGGTATAAACGGGGGGTGCCAGCAAATTGTCCTGAAACGAATCGGAGAGTGCCGACTGCTCATCACCAATAGCCCCGGGGATTACCCGGACAACGGCATCGGCAATCATGGCTGCGGCGAGTTCCCCTCCGGTAAGCACAAAATCGCCGATGGATATTTCACGGGTTACCAGGTGTTCCCGTACCCGGTAATCCACACCTTTGTAGTGCCCGCAAAGTATGATAAGGTTCTCCAGAAGCGACAATTCGTTGGCGGTTTTTTGCGAAAACTGTTCGCCATCGGGCGTAGTGAAAATCACCTCATCGTAATCGCGCTGCGATTTCAGGTGACTGATACAGCGGTCTATCGGTTCGATTTGCAACACCATCCCCGCTTCGCCTCCAAAAGGGTAATCGTCCACACGACGGTGCTTGTCGAGCGTGTAATCACGCAGGTTGTGCAGGCCGAACTGCACCAGTCCTTTATCTTGCGCCCGCTTTAGAATGGAACAATTAAGCGCTCCTTCTATCATTTCCGGCAAAACAGTAATTATATCGATTCGCATAGGGTTATGGGTTAAGAGCCTGTACCGGTTCCTTCCTGTGAACTACCGCCCTGCAAAACGTCCTCGTTGGTAATGGTGCGCTGAACTTTCCTTACCGAAGATTTCAAGTCTCCGAAACGGTACGTCAGGCTCAGGCGGAAAGTGCGCATCGGGTTTTGAAAATTCATTTTCTGAACGAATCCTTCACCCGTTGTTGTCAGCTTGAAATCGCGGTACTTGTGAAAGGGAGTGGTTGTATTAAGGGAAACATCCAGCTTTTTGTTAAAGAAACTTTTCATGGCGCTGAACGAATAGAAATAAAAGGCCGATTGGGTAGTTTGCAGTTGTATGTTGCTCGTAAATATTCCTCCGTTTGCACTCAGCCTCACGTCTTTGGGCAATGTGAATGTTATCCCTCCGAAACCGCGACCCGAAAATCCGCTGTTCCTTACCCCGGCATTCTCCGTGCTTTGAATATCGGTATAACTGAGGGAGCCGTTCACGTTCATCCGGATAACCGATGTGGGCGTCCAGCTGGCATATCCATCCAGTCCCACCGACTGATTCCGACCAATATTCCGGTACGTATTGTTGGTAACACCGTCTGCATCTACGAAAATGTAGGGAGTGATGGCGTTTTGGGTAAACGAATAGCTAAGCGTGGCGTTGAAGTTCACTTTTTGTGAAAACGAACCGTAATTGATATTAAGATTATGGGTCTGTTCCGCGTCCAGGTTAGGATTTCCGTAACGGATGTTGTTGGGATCAGAATCGTTTATATAGGGATTCAGGTACCAGATACCCGGGCGTGATATCCGCATATTGTAACCCCACCGCAGGGTTTTCGTCATTCCCAACTGATAGGAGAAAGCGGCAGAAGGAACCATATCGAAGAAATCGGAATGCACAACCGTATCGGTTTGCACGCTCATAAAATGTATCTTCTGGGCAGTGTTTTCTCCCCGAAGCCCCAGCTTCAAACCGAATTTTCCAGCTTTTAATCCGTATCCGGCATATCCCGATGCAATCCGTTGTTCGTGGTCGAGGTCATTCTTACGGCTTTTATCCTCTTCCCATTGCCCTCCGTCATCCGGATTCAGGAAAGTATTGTCACCCCGGCTGGAGTTATCGCGAAATATATACTTCAATCCCACTTCTATGCTGTGTTTGTCGGTAAGAGGATTCACGTAATCGACTTGTCCAGTGTGCTCTTTACCTCCGGCATTGTTGATGCTCTTCATGCGATAGCCCTTAGGGTAAAAATAATTGACAACCTGACTGTATTCACTTTCGTACTCACTGTCGTTGGGGTTCCTCTCAAAACGGTAGGAAACAGTAAGTAACTCGCCTTTCTTTTTAAAAGTCCGCTGATAATCGGTTGTCAGTGTAAATGACCCGAAATGGTTTATCGAATTATTATTCAACAGGTACGAATAATCCCTCGCGCCTTGAGAAAGGACATCTTGTGATGAATTGGAATGAAATTTCCCCCCAAATTGTCCGACAGAAACGTTAAACAGATTCAGTGTATCAGGCTCGTAGCTAAGCTGCGTATTGTAAAACAGTCCACCTCCGTAGTTTTTGGAAGTTCCGTCCTGTGTCAACTCATTTACCGGACTTGGAGCCATTTCTTCCCGGGTAAGTGATGTTTTTGCCTCCGGCCTGTTGTGGTAAAAATAACTTCCGTTTCCGGTAAGTCCGAACTTGCCGTATTTTAACGACAGATAGGCATTGCCACCATATCCCCCAAACGTATCGCCGTTGGCTCCAACAGAACCCGAATAGCCTTCGTCTACCCGTTTATCGGTAATGATGTTTATGATTCCACCCACGCCTTCGGCATCGTATCGTGCTCCGGGATCGGTAATCACTTCCACGTCCTTTATACTGTTTGCCGGCATGCTTTTCAACACTTGCGACGGGTTGTTCGAAATCATGTTTGACGGTTTCCCGTTCAGGTATATCTTAAAGCTTGATGAACCTTTCAGCTGGATATTATCTTCACCGTCGACCGTTACCAGGGGTACCTTACGAAGCAAATCCAACACGTTAGAGGTAGATGATTCGGGATCGTCTTTGGCGCTGTAGGTAAGTTTATCGATTTCCACCTTTACCAACGGACGCTGTGCGGTTACACTGATTTCAGACAACTCGGTAGAGCTTTCCGACATTTCAATTTGCCCGAGATTGACCTGCAATTCTCCGTTTTTCACCTCCACGCTGCGGTTGAAATTATTCATCCCTACAAACTGAAACGTGAATATATAGTCTCCGGCCTGCAGCGTAGTGGTGAAATTTCCGCTGTCGTCGGTAGCAAACTTTTTGATGGATTTTTGTGGTACTGCTTTACTGGCAACCGAAACAGTGGCGTAAGGGAGTGGTTGTTTGTCATTCGCACTTACCAGTTGTCCTTTCACATTAGTGCCCTCCGCATAAACCACAACGGAAGTCAGCAGGAGGATCAGTGATAATAGAGTTTGTTTCATAAAGGTACTTATTAAAATTTTAGCAAAAGTAGTTAATAAATTCAAGAGGAAACCTATAAAAGCACCCCCGTTACGATAATTTAGTAAAGGTAGTATTCTTTGATGCTTCTTTTTGCATTTTTAAACATTGGACTTGCTCTTACCCTGTTTAGACGCAATATTGTCCGGTTTTCTTACACTAATAGCGTTAATCTTGTACAATGATTACGGGGGAAAAAAAAATTCTTACTTTTGCAATTAAAAACAAAAGTCGTATGCTCAACATTATCCTCATCATACTATCGGGCATTGTCGTGGGATATTTTGCCAGAAAACTCCCGCAAGTGAAGCATGTGGGATCCGTTATAAGCCTGATCATTATGTTGCTGTTGTTTTTCCTGGGCGTTTCGGTAGGTGCAAATGAACAAGTAGTGACAAATTTCAGTACCATCGGCCTTGACGCATTGATCATTAGTTTCGGGGCGACTGTGGGAACTGTTCTCTGTGCCTGGCTGGTGTACTCGACGTTTTTCAGAAGAAAGGGTAAAAATTCATGAAGCAATCCCTTATCTATCTTCTGCTTTTTGCCCTGGGTGCCATTCTTGCTCTTTGGGGACACATCCCCGACGTGTTGCTGAAAGACGATATCTCGAAATGGATTCTTTACGGACTGTTATTTTTTGTTGGGGTACAGATAGGTTCCGGCAAAAACATGTTTACGGCCGTGAAGCGATTCGGGTTCAAGATCGCCCTAGTACCCGTTGCCACCACCGTTGGAACGTTTGCAGGAGCTGCACTAACGAGCCTTTTGCTCCCGGAAAGGAGCTTGATCGATTGCCTGAGTGTAGGGGCTGGATTTGCATACTATTCGCTATCGAGCATCCTCATCTCCGAGTTTCGTGGAGCTGAACTGGGTACGGTAGCCTTGTTGGCTAACATCATGCGTGAGTTTATTGTCCTGGTTTTTACGCCGTGGCTGGTAAAATATTTCGGAAAACTATCCCCTATTTGCGCCGGTGGCGCGACCACCATGGACACAACCTTACCCATGATCACCAAATATTCGGGATCCGACTATGTGGTTGTGGCACTTTTCCACGGAATGGTCATCGATTTTTCCGTACCTTTGTGGGTCAGTTTTTTCCTTACCTTGTAAAAGATAATGAAATCATTTTTTCTAACCATACTCTTTTTCTATGTAACGGCCAACGTATATGCAGCTATCAGGATATACCAGCTTATTCCGGCAAATGCGTGGGTCAGAATTGTCGTAATGGGTATTTTTCTGCTTGGATTTGCCAGCCTGCTTATTTTTTTCCGGTTTGGCGAGGCTATGCCTGTGGGAACTGCCGGCTTCTTCTATCGGTTCGGGACATCATGGATGATCGCCTTCCTGTATGTTTTCATGCTCATTCTCTTTGTCGATTTATTCAGGATCATCAACTGGGTTGCACCTATTGCCGACAAAGAAACTGTTCGTGGCATTTTTCATCACAACGCGCTAACTGCCGTTACAGGTTTGGGGCTTACGGCGTTGATACTTTTGTACGGTAACTGGCAATATCACAACAAAAAACGTTCTCACATAACCATCAAAACCGAAAAAATCGATAAACCGATGAGAATTGTCGGTATCAGCGATTTACACCTGGGCTACACCATTTCAAAGAAAGAGCTGAGCAGATGGGTGGAGATGATCAATGCTGAAAATCCGGACATGGTTATTATTGGCGGAGACTTGGTTGACAACCAGTTGCGACCCGTATGGATGCATTCGCTCGACAGGGAATTGCTGAAAATTAAAGCACCCTTGGGAGTCTATGCCTGTACCGGTAATCACGAATACATCTCGGGTATTAAAAACAGTGCAGATTTTTACACCCGGTCGGGAATCACGCTATTGCGTGACTCCGTGCTTCAAACGAATGGGTTAACAATCATCGGACGAGAAGATCATTCCCGGAAGAACCGAAAGACATTGCCGGAACTGATAAAAAACAGTGACAACCGGACTTTTTCTATCCTGCTCAATCATCAGCCTTACTATCTGGATGAGGCAGTGCGGGAAGGAATCGATTTTCAGTTCTCCGGACATACACATCGGGGACAGGTCTTTCCAGCTTCGTTGATAACAGATAAAATTTTCGAACTCTCTCAAGGGTATATTCAAAAGAAGAATACCCATTTCTACGTTTCTTCAGGCTTGGGCATTTGGGGCGGAAAGTTCCGCATTGGCACCCGCTCGGAGTACCTGGTACTGGATTTGGAGAATTAAATTGTTTACTTTTTTATGCGTTCACTTATCGTCGCACTCATTATACATTTCACGCTCAACATCCTTGTTTTCCTGAAGGGTTGGGATGTTTTTAAAACGAAAAAACTCCTCCGGACTTTTTGGATGGTTATTTTCGCCTTCGAACTTTTGGTGTATCTTACGGGATTTGCATTCTACCGCCATCTCCCTCCTGAAATTATCCATCCCATCCGCATGATGGGGACCAGCTGGATGCTTTTCCTGCTATACCTGGGGGGCCTGGTATTGATAGGTGACTTTCTGTACCTGGCGTCCCGGAAGAAACTCACCCGTCCCAAAGAATTATTGAACCAGCCAGCAAAAATGAAACTCACCCTCTTTCTCTCCTCCTTTGCAGTGGTAATACTCACGTTGTCTTATGGCAATTACAAATTTAACCATCCAGAGGTACGACAGGTGGATATACAGGTTGGTAAATCAGCTGGAAAAATGGACTCCGTGAGGATTGCGATGGTTGGCGACTTACATTTGGGATACCTGATCAACCGGGATGACGCACAAAGAATGGTGGATTTAATCATGGAGCAGGAACCCGATTTGATCCTTTTTGTGGGGGATATCCTCGACTCTAGCATCGAACCCGTTCAGGGACAAAGGATGGACGAGGAACTCCGGCGGCTGCAGGCGCCTCTGGGCGTATATTCCTGCACGGGCAACCACGAATACCGTTACGAAGCCGAACGAAAAATACAATGGTTGAACGATGCGGGCATAAAAATGCTGCGCAATTCGGCTGTCCTGATTGACAGCGCTTTTTATGTGGTTGGACGTGAAGATTTTGTGTTCTCCGACCGGTTGCCTTTATCCGAAATTTTGAACCGGCAAAACGTGAATGTATCAAAACCGGTCATCGTCCTGAACCACAGCCCCAACGACCTTGACGAAGAGGTCAATGCCGGAGCCGACATTGCGCTATACGGACACACCCACCACGGACAGGCTTTTCCCGGAAATATTGCCACACGCTTGGTTTTTGAAGTGGCATACGGGTATGCCCGGAAAGGGAACACACATATCTATGTAACCTCGGGACTGGGATTAGCTGGCCCGCAATACCGCATAGGCACGGTTTCGGAAGTAGTGGTATTGAATGTGAAATTTGAGAAGTAAGTTTCAAAACGTAACTTTCAGCGACAAGCCGGCAGAAGTGTTGGCCTGTCCCAGATAGTTGTGCGTATCAATAAAAGGATTCAATTCGACTTTTACAGAACTCAAGTTCCCGCGAAGATCCTGAATATACATATTGTTTACTTTTGCCACCCTTACCGCATCGACAATAGCCCATACATCGAGCGCGATGGTAGCAGCCAACCCGGTAAGCATTATCGCCACACCGGCAGGGTTTGTTTCATACTCCGTGAAAGATCCAAACTGGTTGTAGGTTGTAACTTCATCGTACGACATTAATGCTCCGGCAACAGTAATGCCTGACAGAGCTATTGAACCTCCTAAAAAAAGCAAGGCCACGACCTGTTTCCCCACTAAGCATCTGTCCTAATCCCGGAATAAAGAAAGAGGCAAGCCCCATAACCGCGGGATTATTCGGATCTCCGGGTTGTGGCATGTACATTTTATAATCGTATTTTTGTTTGTTGATTTTGTAGGTTTGCGCATGCGCATTAAAAGAAAAGCATCCGAAAAGGATTAATGCTGCAACAATTAATGATTTCATAATATCGATTTTTTTTAAAAATATGCTCTTTATTGTTTTAATCCGCTAAGACGGATAATTGATTTGTATGGATTGGATAATTCTTTCTGCTGCCTGTTCTGCAACTTTATCGTCTCTTCTGCTTAAAACCATCACTTGCCAATAATTTAAATCCTTCACTATTCCTATATTTATAAAAGCAATGTGATATCCGTTCTGGGTATATGTCCCTCGCTGGATAAATCCGGGAAGGTTACGGACAGAATAACTGTCTTCTGAATATACGAAGTTGGTAACTCCTTGCATACCCTTAACTTCGTTAACTGCACCGTCAGCAGCACCTTGCATATTCAGTTCGCCAATCTCGGCTGGATTGTATTTTGCCTCAATCACCCCTACCTTAAATTGATTGTCATTGGACGTTTCAAATGTTTCCATCTTCTCCAGCATTCTTTTTATATTCTCGGGCAACGGGGGTGGTGTCGAAGATTTCAGCTCCCAGGGTGTTTCAAGAGTTAACTGATAAGTTCCGTAGGTTTTCTTTACCCATTGTTCCGAGAGTACCTTTTCATCGGTTTTTTTGTTGTTCTTAAGTGCAGTGACAGCCGCACTACCAAGCCATGAACCGACAGCCGCAAAAATTGTGGTTATTACTACGATAAGAATTTTCTCCTTCAGAGATCTCGATTTGAGTATCTTGCCTTTCTTTATCGGTATTGCGGGTGGCAATTGATCTTCTGTGAAACAGGCGTTTCGTTTAAAATCTTCAAATGTTCCGCCGGGATTTCTTCGCTGCCATTGGGTGAAATTATTGTCGAGCTTCTGTCCGCACGATGTACAGAATACCACATATTCCGATTTCATCTCGTTACGATTGCCGCAGTTGTTGCATTGTAGGTAGTGTATCATGTCGTGTTTCTTCTTTACAAATTTACAAAAATGGTATAACTTTCTCCAGTTGGACCGAGTGTGACCCTTTTAGCAGGACATAATACCCGGCTAAAGGATGTCGTTCCAACTCCTCAATCAATTGTTCCACTCGCTCAAAAACGAACGTGTTTTTCATTGTGATGCTCCCAGTTACTCCGTCGGTAAATACAGAACCAACCAGGTAAATTTTATCGAATGACTGCCCGTGCAGATAGTCCAACATTTTCCTGTGTTCAACTTCGGCTATAGGTCCCAATTCTTTCATCTCACCCAAAATGACCGCCTTAGGTAAATCGGATTTGATTTTTGAGAAAAATTCAAGCATGGCTTTCATGCTTGTGGGGTTAGCATTGTAAGCATCAATAATAAGGTCGTTGTGCTGAGTACGTTCAAATTGCGAACGGTTGTTTTTAGGCTCGTAAGCTTCGAGGGCGCTACTGATAAGCTCGGCATTGATGCCAAAATATTTACCTATGGCTGCAGCAGCCAGGGCATTATCGAGGTTATACTCTCCCACGAGATGAGTTTTCACACGGTGAGGGTGTTCAAAAAAATTCCAATCGAAATGCAAGAATGGTGTTTCAGCCGACAATGTACCCGACACAAACAAGCCAGGGTTATCACGTCCGTACAAAATCCTGTCCATTCCTTCCGATTTTTCGCTCAACGTTGAATTATCTTTGTTCACAAACACCTTGCCTTCGTGTTCACGGATAAAATCGTAAAGTTCGCATTTGGTCTTGATTACATTTTCCAACGACCCGAATCCTTCAATGTGGGCTTTTCCGATGTTGGTGATCAATCCGATATTGGGTTCGGCGATCTCACATAATTCACGGATTTCGCCTGGATGATTGGCGCCCATCTCAATGACACCAATTTCGTGCGACTTATTTATCGACAATAATGTGAGAGGCACACCGATGTGGTTATTGAAGTTTCCCTGGGTAAAAGCAACCTTAAACTCCTTGGAAAGGATGGTGGCAATCAACTCCTTCGTGGTCGTCTTTCCGTTTGTGCCCGTAATACCCACAATGGTTATCTTTAGCTTCTTCCGGTGAAAATTGGCCAACTTTTGCAAAGTTTCCAGTACATTTTCCACCACAATTACGCGAGGGTTTTCTGGTTTGTCATTTTCCCACTCATCTACAACGGCGTAAGCACAGCCTTTTTCAATGGCACTTTCGGCAAATTGGTTGCCGTTAAAGCGCTCACCTTTGAGTGCAAAGAAAATAGAATCGTGCGGACAAACCCGGGAATCGGTAGTAACTACCGGATGTTTTTTATAGATTTCGTATAATGCGGAAATTTCCATAATGTTCCTTCTGAACTTATATTTTTTTCGCCGTCTCTTTTGGGAGTGCATCTTTGTGAATAACGATGCTCAACGTTTTGTAACGAACAAAAGCTTCCGACGCATACCACACTCCATCGTAGGGCCCTGTTTTTCCCCACGAATTTTTCACCAGGTAATATTTGTTGCCGTTCTGATCGTTAGCAATGCCGTAAATATGCATGCCGTGATCGTCTGTAGTCTGATAGTTATCGTACGCCAACTGTCGCATTTCCTGCGTGATATTTTTTTCTTTCAGCACTTCAGAGCCCACCTTTCCGGCAATGGTTGAGCGTCTCTCACGTTCCGGCAAACCCAGCCATTTTGCCTGATCGGTCCCGGCATTTTCTGCTGCATTTTCATCAGGCACAATGGCTATACCCTGACGCGAAAACCCGCCTTCGCTCACATCCGATGCCCAGGCAACCGTATAACCCTTCATAATGGCATTATCGATGGCCGCCATCATTTCATCCACCGGCAGATTGTATGAATTTGCCCAACGCCAGTTGTCGGGCACTTCAAGGGGAAAAGATGCATAAAACGGATGATGCGTGAATGAAGTTATTGAAATGTAATCGTTCTGATCCAGCCCTAGAAAGTCTTTGAACGATTGCGGTGTGTAGGTCTTCCCGTTATAAGTGAACGAAGCGGGTTTTTCTTTCAGATAAGCATCCAGGATACCGCAAAATCCTTTGTTCCATACTGTTGAAACAGTATTGTTTCCGATGATTCCTTTCATATAACTACTCAATACCTTGTCCATTTCACCGTGGTCGTGGCGTTCCGCTCTGTCGATCAAACCGGTATAAGCATCATCGGGAACAATTCCGTATTCATCGAGCGTTTCTATCACATCGGCAAACGATCCACCGGGTGCAAAATTCAGGTGTCCGTGTGTCCGTACATACTTCTCGGCTTTGTCTTCGTAGTTTCTTCTTACGATATACATCTCCGAGAGGTCGAATGTACCTTTTCCTTTCCGCAATAGTTCAGATTCCAGGAAGCTCACTCCCGAAAAGCTCCAGCAGGTGCTTGTGCTTGCCTGATTTTTTACCGATGTTATAGGGTTTTCTTTAACTACAGTAAATGTGTAAACTGATTTTTGGGAGAAAAGAGAAACCGAAATAAAAAGAGCAACAACAATTAAAGTTAACTTATGCATACGACAATTTTTTGGGTTGTAATATTTAATGTACAAAGTTAACTTAAAAAGAGAGATGGGGCTTTATTTTTGGGGCAATAAATAGCTAAAAAAGCAAAAAAAACGTACCTTTGGCGAAGAATCGAAAACTGAATTTATATGAACGACCTACAACCCAAAAAGAGAAGAAGCAGGAAATGGTTCGGACGGTTTATCGGAATCATCCTGATTGCGTTCACCATATTTGTATATGTGCGTTATTATTATGTTTTTGGCACGGGCGTTAAATCAGGTGAATTGAATTACCTGGTATATAAAGGGGTGATTTTCAAGACATACGAAGGGAAACTTATCCAGACCGGATTCAGGGCAGACAAACCGGGAGGACTACAATCCAACCAATTCGATTTTTCGGTAGAAAACAAGGAGATCGCCGAAAAGTTGATGCTCTCAAGTGGGAAGAACGTACAACTGCATTACAAGGAATTTTTTGCACCCATCCCCTGGCGCGGCTACACGAAGTTCATAGTTGACAGCATCATTTCCATCGAAGATCCCCACCCCGATCTCCAGCATGAGATTGCACCGTATGTTTTAGACACGATGTAACGAGGTAATGGCTAAAAAGAAATTCTATGTAGTTTGGCAGGGTGTTCAGCCGGGAATTTACTCGTCGTGGGACGAGTGCAAGGCACAGGTGACGGGTTTTGAACAGGCCCGGTACAAATCATTTGAAACGAAGGAAGAAGCAGATGCGGCTTTCAACGACAATCCCTGGAAGCACATCGGAAAAACAGGCCCCAAAAACCGGAAAATAGCCACGTCTCAAGAAAAGTATCTTACGGAAAGTATCGCGGTGGATGCTGCCTGCAGTGGAAATCCCGGATTAATGGAATACCGGGGTGTTTTTGTCGCAGACGGAGTTGAGATTTTTCACGTTGGACCCCTGAAAGACGGCACCAACAATATCGGCGAGTTTTTAGCTATCGTTCACGCACTGGCATTGTTGAAACATAAAAACAGCAAACTGCCGGTTTATTCCGATAGCGTGAATGCCATGAAGTGGGTGGTCAGAAAAAAGTGCAACACCAAGTTAGAAAAAACCAAGTATAACCAACCCATTTTCGAGCTTATCACCCGGGCCGAGAAGTGGTTATCGGAAAACACGTATGAAAACCCGGTTATCAAATGGGAAACCAACAACTGGGGGGAAATTCCGGCAGATTTTGGAAGAAAATAATCCAGCCAGCCAGCCGCCTCATCACCCGTCAACCCTCCTCTTCTTCCTCTTCTTCCGGATCAAAAGGCTTGGGTGCTTTTAGCGTTGGGAAAATACGGTGTATATTTTGTGCAATTTTTTCGGCAAACTCTTCGAGCTCCATATTCACTGCCTGGGCAGCCTGAGCATACACGTCACGGATATCCATAAAATCCTCATCGGTTTCGCAAAAAAGGCTTTCGATGGGAATAAGCTCCATAGATTCCACATTTATATCGTCACCTACTGAAAAGTAGAAACCTTCCCGAACCAGTCGCTTGGTCAGTTCCGGTTTACCCCGGTATCCGTGCAAAATCCACGGTTGGGCGGGGTTGGCTTCGTCGCGCACACGTAACAACTCTTCCCACGCTTTCACACAATGGATAATCAGCGGCTTTTCCAATTTTTCCGATAAGACGATGTGTTCCTTGAACACAGGGATCTGAACATCGAAGGAAGGGCCTTTCAGTTTATCCAAACCGGTTTCGCCGATGGCAACTATGCGTGGGTCTCCCACAATTTCTTTCAAGTAAATCATCTGATTTTCGCTGTCTTCGGAATACCAGGGATGGATTCCACAGGAAAAAGCATGGCGGTCGTTCGTTTCTTTGGCTACTTCAAACTCAAGGGGGTACACATCGAGGATACACGAGTGATAGGGATCATCGGTGTCCTCCAAAAGAATCTGGTGGGTGTGGACGTCGTATAGTTCCATATAAATTGTTTACTCTGCTTTCGGTTTGTCTTGCTGCTTTTTAGCCCTGGGTTCCGGCACCGGGTCATATCCCGATCCGCCCCATGGATTACAGCTTAAAATGCGTTTTGCAGACAAATACGTTCCTTTAAAAGGCCCGTGTTTTTTAAGCGCGTCTATGGTGTATTGCGAGCAAGTGGGCGTATACCGGCAACTGGGCGGCAAGAGTGGCGAAATGGCATACCGGTAAAAATAAACTGGTGCGAGAAGCAGGTGTGTAAGCATATTTTTTAAGAACTTCAGCATTCTTCCTTTTCCTCTTTTAGTTTATTCGATATCTCCCGCAGGGACCTGCACACGCTTTTTTCCACCTTGTCATAACCGGAAATTTCGTCTTTCACGTAAACAAATGCTATGTCAACCCGATGATTTTCCGTCAACAAATGGGATAGAAGCAAGCCTTTGTTTACCCGGTAAGCTTCTCTCACCAATCTTTTCATCCGATTGCGAGCTGTTGCCCGTTTCAATCTCTTTTTGGGTATACTTATCAGGACGGAAACAGTTTCTGGGGCAATACACTCGTATTCATAAAAGACCACCTTAAATGGATATACAAGAAAGGACCTGCCACGAGCAAAAAGAATTGAAATCCTTTTATTGCCGGTTACACGTTCCTCTTTTTTGAAAGTAAAACGTTGTCCTTCAACCATAGATAACAGCATTTCCTCCGAAAGCAATTATTGTTACAAAGATAGTTGTTTTTTGCAATTGATTGTATTGCTAAGGAAATAAAAAAATAGAAATTTAGCCTGTAGTTTAATTGTCCGACAGGCCAATCTAAAAATCAGGCGTGTTTTTTGTGATTTTCTTTCAGAAAAGCGTCAAGCGCCATACTCATCGACGGATATTCCGGCGTAGGAGCTTCACAATCGAGCCGTAACCCTTCGTCTAAGATAGCTTTTGCAGTGGTCGCACCAAAACAACCAATGCTCATATCACCCTGTTTAAAATCGGGAAAATTTTTCAATAAAGATTGTACACCGATGGGGCTAAAGAAGACAATCATATCGGTGTCGAGCACTTCACCTTCCTCATAATCATTACTCACCGTACGATACATAATACTTGGAGTAAACTTCAGCTTTTTTGAAGTCAGGTAATTCAGCACCTCTTCATTATGCTCTTCTGGAACCGGGACAAGCAGATTTTCCTTTGAGTGTTTGGTAAAAGCGGTGTTCAACCCTTCTATTTTTCCCGTCTGACTGAAAAATATTTTTCTTTTTCGATAAACAATGTATTTTTGCAGGTAAAGCGCCACGGTTTCGGATATACAAAAATACTTCATCGATTCAGGCATGGTTATTTTTTGCTCCTCGCAAAGGGAGAAGAAATTATCTACTGCCGTACGCGAGGTCATGACAATACCCGTGAAATCGAGTATGTTTATACGTTGATGACGAAATTCCTTCAGGGATACTCTCTCCACTTTTATAAAAGGCCTGAATTGGAATTCCACATGAAATTTTTCTCCCAATTCGAAATAAGGAGACTTTCCGTTACTGGGTTGAGGTTGTGATATAAGGACTCTTTTTACTTTGCGTACAGCCATAACGAATTAATTACCTGCGATATTTACTAAAGAAACCACCCCCTTGTAAAGCAGAAAAAAAGGGACGATTTCAATGGCGCAAAGGTACAAAAAATAATTAAGCAAACCCACTTTGTTTTTAGCAAAAACATTTAACAGATTCCAGAAAACCACCATCATTATAATAAAAAAAATTATAATTAGTAAAAAAAGAGCTATTTTTGCATACCCCGGCACAAACACTAAGAACATTGCCGGAATAAAAATAAGTACTCCCATTAGTTCAACTACCCTGAAATACTTTTCTGTCCACTCACTTATACCCCATTCAATAAAAATATAACCTATCAACTTGTATACTAAATATTTTATACTGAGAAAAAGCAGAATACCGAGAAAAACAGCCAGAAAGACCAACACCATGTTTTTAACGGATAAGCCGGAAATACCTTTATCCCAAAAAAAAGTAAAAAAAACGACAGTTAAAATCAGGATGGTTTGAAAAATCAAAAAAAACTCGCTCCAGATTCCGGTTGTAGTAATCTCTTCCTTAAAGATTGTCCGTCTTCGCATTCCTCCCGAAAAGATATTTCTGAAGTTAGCCACCAACGTAAGGCCTTCTCTGTTAAACCAGAAAGCAACAATAACAAAACAGAATGTAAAGAAGAGAAAAAAAACGCTATGAACGGTTTGAGAAAAGGGAAGAAGCGCTCCGGAAAATCCCTCAGGCATTTGCCCCGATGAAACCGAGAAAGTAGAACTGTCGACATTAAAAAAAAGCCCGGTGTTATCTGTAGGAATATACTCAAACGACAAAAATCCGACCCGAATTGAATCGGATGATTGTCCAATAACGTCATCTACCGGTATTTGGGGAATTCTTTCGGGCACACCTTACAAATTTTCAACAAAATTACAATTCTTTTTTGTCATATTTGGTAAAAGAGGGGTTCCATGTCTCACCATTTTGCAGGTAATCAATCGCTTTTTCCGGAGAGTCAACAACCTGCCATAAATTACGATAATTGTGATGAAGAAATTTTTCGCAGATCATTTTATCAAACATCGCCAGTAAAGGATCGTAATAACCGTTTATATTGAGAATAACAACTGCATTTTTGTAGAGTCCCAACTGCTTCCACGTGAGAATCTCCGCTAACTCTTCCAATGTCCCGAATCCGCCTGGCAGCGCAACGGCAGCATCGGATTGCTTAGCCATCAAAAATTTACGCTCGTGCATCGATTCGGTAACAACCAGCTCCGATAACTGAGGATGGCACCACCCCGAATCGATCATAAATTGTGGAATAATCCCTTTTACTTTTCCCCCGTTCTCCAGCACACTATCGTTTACTGCCCCCATCAATCCCTGTTTTCCACCACCGGTTATACACGTGATGTCGTTATTTGCCAAGACTTTTCCCAATTGCCGGGCAATATCGAAATACGCTTCTCCAATGTGAGGGCTCGAAGCGCAGTAAACAACCACCTCTCTGATATTTTTTTCAGATAAATTCCGTTTCATTTTTTATTATAACCCAAATTCTTTCTGAATTACATCCACATAATCCAGTTTTTCCCAGGTAAAAAGCTCGACTTCCTTGACGACTGTCTCCGGCATATAACGAGATTCAAATTTCTTCGTAACAATTTCCGGTTGACGGCCCATATGTCCGTAGGAAGCCGTTTCCAAATATATCGGATTACGAAGTTTCAACCGGTTCTCAATAGCCTTAGGACGCATATCGAACAGGGTTTTTACTTTTTCGGCGATTTCAGCATCAGCCATATCTACCCTACTCTTCCCGAAGGTATTCACATAAATGTTCATAGGATGTGCCACACCGATGGCGTACGAAACCTGTATCAATACTTCAGATGCCACTCCCGCAGCAACCAGGTTTTTGGCGATATGGCGTGCCGCATAAGCTGCTGAACGATCCACTTTAGACGGATCCTTCCCGGAAAATGCACCGCCGCCGTGCGACGCTTTCCCTCCGTAAGTATCCACGATGATTTTGCGTCCGGTCAATCCCGTATCTCCGTGCGGGCCACCGATAACGAATTTTCCGGTAGGATTTATGTGGTACTTTATCTTATCGTCGAAAAGTTTATGAATGTCCCGGGTATGTTTGTACTTCTCACGGACACGCGGAATCAGAATCGTTTTCACATCATTGGCTATTTGTTGCTGCATGGCCGCATCCGCCTTTAAAACCGCCTCCCTTGTATTACTTTCGGGATAAATAAACTCATCGTGCTGAGTGGAAATCACGATTGTATCAATGCGGACAGGAGTTCCGTCCGGGGAATACTCAATGGTAACCTGCGATTTGGCATCGGGACGGAGGTAGGGCATCAGTTCCAGTTCGTTTTTCCGGATGTTAGCCAATTCGCGCAACAATGCGTGGCTCAAATCCAATGCCAACGGCATATAGTTATCGGTTTCCGCTGTTGCATAACCAAACATCATCCCCTGATCACCGGCGCCCTGGTCCATCGGGTCTGCTTTGCCGTCAACCCCCCGGTTTATGTCGTCGGATTGTTCGTGGATGCTCGAAAAAACACCACACGATTTAGCTTCAAACTGGTATTCGCTTTTGGTGTAGCCGATACCGGCAATAACCTTACGCGCCACCTCAGCAACATCCACATACGTATTTGATTTAACTTCACCGGCAAGAACAACCTGACCGGTTGTCACCAACGTTTCGCAAGCTACTTTCGAGTTAGGGTCATATGCCAGAAACTCGTCCAGCAAAGCATCCGATATCTGATCGGCTACTTTATCGGGGTGTCCCTCGGACACCGATTCGGAGGTAAAGAAATAATTCATTTTTTAAGATAAAAGGACCAAAATCAACATTGAGGATGCTAGGCTATTTGATTTTTAAACCATAAAAGTACTGTTATCCCAAACCTTTGATTATCGGCTTTGTGATTAATAAAATTTACGTAACCAGTCGGGAGAGAAAAGGAAGTGCATGCAAGAAAAAATAGCGAACAGCTGGGCGTTTTAGCATTTTTTTCTGTGGTTGCAAGCAGTTCAAATCTGTCCACACGATTATTTTCGGATGCAAAGATAGGAAATAATTGGCAAATAGCGTGTTGCCAAAGGTTAAAAAGTATTATTTATAACAACACCCCCATCTTCACCAACTCTTCCTTCAGGTTCATTTCCGGAACAAGATGTATAGTCCTAAAGCCCAACAGTCTGGCAGTATCTATGTTGTGTGCATTATCATCGATAAACAACGTCTCTTCAGGGTCTATACTGAATCGATCCAATAAAATATAATACAATTTCGGGTCGGGTTTTACGATTTTCTCGTCACCCGAAACCACCATTCCTTTTAAATAGTTGAAGAATTCATACCGCTCCATGGCCACGGGAATGGTCTCGGCCGACCAGTTGGTCAGTCCGTAGGTGTTGTAATTTTTGCTCAGGAGCTTCACCAACCGGGAGTTTTCACTAATCTCACCACCCAGCATTTCTGCCCACCGGCCATAATACATCGCAATTTCATCCTTGTATTGAGGAAACTCCTGCTGCTTTTCAGCTGTTGCGAGTGCGACAGGACGGCCGGCATCCTGAAGGACGTTCCACGGATACGTGCAAACATTGTTCAGAAAATACTCCATCTCGGCACGATCTTCAAAAATCTTACTGTAAAGATATACAGGATTCCAGTCGATTAACACTCCACCAAAATCGAAAACGATGTTTTTAATTTGCTCCATTGTTTTGCCTTAATTGCGATAAAATGCAAAAATAGTGCTTTTTCTTTACATCCAACGCTTTCTTCAAGTCCTAAAATTTCGGATAATTAGTTAAAGGAAGGATTCCCGTATGCTTCATCAAGGATATTTTCCTATTTTTGCACAACAAAAAAAAATGAGCTCACACAAAAAGACGGAATGAATGCATAAAAAAACTGTACTGCTGACACTTCTTGCCGTCCTAATGGTTTCCTGCGGAGTAAAAAAAACAACCGTAACGCCCAGTAAAAAACTCACGGGCACCGGACAGGAGGTCATCAATTATGGAATGCGGTACCTGAACAAACCGTACCGGTTTGCCGGAAAAGGGCCGCATGCATTTGATTGTTCGGGCTTCACCTCATTTGTTTTCAGGGAGTTTGGGTACAGGCTGAGCACGAGTTCGGCAGGACAAGACCGACAGATGCCCAGCATCAGGCAGCGAGAGCATCTACAGGTGGGTGATCTAGTCTTCTTCGAGGGACGTGCACGCAACGGTAGAGTCGGACACGTAGGTATCGTGAAAGAATTGCTTCCGGGCGGAGAGTTTCGCTTTCTCCACGCATCAACCACAAGTGGAGTTATTGTCTCTCTTTCCACCGAACCTTATTACGCATCCCGTTACCTGCGTGGCGGAAGAATCCTGCAAGAAAACAATGCGTTGGCTATAGCTGAAAAAGTTCCGCGAGAAAAGCCCAAACAGGTAAAAAAAGGCGACACCCGGAGAAATGCTTTCACCTCGGCTAAAGCCAAGGAACAGGTTTTAATCGAAGCACCTAAGACAAAAAGCGAAAAAGAGACAGCTGACATCCCGCAAAATCCCGAAACAAAGGAACTTATTGTTCATTCCCGCCCTGTAAATCAATTGCTCACCGACTTACCTAAAAACAAACAGGGACAGGAAGAAGTCATAAAGCCGGCAGTTCAGACAATGGTGCGTCCCGATACAATTTCCGTCCCGGAACCCGCTGAAACAAAAATCATTGAAAATGACTCTATTACACACCCGGTAAAACCGGGTGAAACACTTTACTCCATCTCCCGGAAATACAACTGCTCCGTAGCGCAACTAAGGGACTGGAATCCACAGCTTGGAACGGTTTTAAAGCCGGGTGAAAAACTTGTCATCAGGCCCTGAACAACGGGTGACTCCAGATTTCAGCAGGACAAATGTTTTGGCTGATGGCGAATTTTGCGTATTTTTGCACCCTGAAAAAAGGTAAAAACCAATTCAATCATTCAATCTCAAAAAATATGATAACTGCAGACCAACTTAAAAATGTGTTGGAGCGCGAGCAAGCGCTGAGGGGGTATCTTTGACATCGATGCAAAGACTATCCAACTCGAAGAAGAAGAACTGAAAACACAAGCTCCCGATTTCTGGAACGACAATAAAGCTGCCGAAGCCCAGATGAAAATCGTGCGTGAACTGAAAGGCTGGCTCAATGCCTACGACAAGGTAAAATCGGCCACCGAGGAGTTACAATTAGCATTCGATTTTGTTAAAGAAGGCATAGTCAGCGAAGAAGAGGTAGACACCAATTACGGCCGGGCACTCGAACTGATCGAAAACCTGGAGCTGAAAAACATGCTCCGTCGCGAAGAGGATCAATTGGGTGCGGTATTGAAAATAAACGCCGGAGCCGGCGGGACCGAAAGCCAGGACTGGGCGTCGATGTTGTTCCGCATGTATCAGCGCTGGTGCGAAAGCAAAGGGTACAAAACTACTGTAACCAACTGGCAGGACGGCGACGACGCCGGTATAAAAACAGCCACCCTACAAGTGGAAGGCGACATTGCCTATGGCTTTCTGAAAAGCGAGAACGGTGTACATCGGCTGGTCAGGGTTTCCCCATACAACGCGCAGGGCAAGCGCATGACGTCGTTTGCATCGGTCTTTGTGGTACCATTGGTGGATGATAGCATCGAAATTTACGTAAACCCGGCCAATATTTCCTGGGATACCTTCCGATCATCGGGAGCAGGCGGACAGAACGTAAACAAGGTAGAAACCGGTGTACGGCTACATTACCTCTACAAGGATCCGGACACAGGCGAGGAGCAGGAAATTGTTATCGAGAATACCGAGAGTCGCTCACAAATGGGAAACCGTGAGAACGCCATGCGGTTGCTAAAGTCACAACTCTATGAAATCGAACTCGAAAAACGCCGGACGGCACAAGCACAAATCGAAGCAGGAAAAAAGAAAATAGAATGGGGTTCACAAATCCGCAGTTATGTCTTCGACGACCGGCGGGTAAAAGATCACCGCACCAATTACCAGACTTCAGACGTCACCGGCGTAATGGACGGCGACCTGGATGATTTCATCAAAGCATACCTTATGGAGTTTGGAGGGGAAGCGTAAAACGATTGGACTACAGATCATATATTTCCTTCTCAATAGAGAGCCCAAAAAGGGCGAAATCGTATTTTACAGGATCACATGCATCCAATAGTCGGAGGTTTTCGGTGAGTTCCACAGCTGTTCTCCAGTCTGTTTGCCGCCGTGTGACTAAACCCAGGCGACGAGCTGTTCTGTCCACATGCAGGTCAACGGGACAAATCAGCACTGCCGGTTGAATCCTTTTCCATAAACCGAAATCCACACCTTTTCCATCGCAACGCACCATCCAGCGAAGGAACATATTGAGCCGCTTGCAGGTTGAATTTCTTTCCGGGGATGCCACGTGTTTCCGGGTGCGCCCGGGTGCATCGGGAGCATTGAAGAAGTATTGCCCGAAATGAATCAACGCACCCTCCATGTCCGTAAACCCGGTTTCAGGGAGAAAGGCTTCTTCCAGGCTTTCACTCTCTTTATAATGCCGGTGTAGAAAATCCACGAACCAGAGTAAATCGGTATCGTTAAATGTACGGTGCCTGAATCCCAGCAGCTGTTTCAAATCGGATTCGGAATGGTGCAAAATAAATTCGTGGGGCTTGCCGTCGAATCGCCGTGCCAGCTCCATGGATTTCTGAATAATCGTTTTCCGTTGTCCCCAAGCGAACGTAGCGGCAAAAAAGCCCATAATTTCAATGTCCTGCTTCAAGGTGAACTGGTGCGGCACAAAGATTGGATCGTTTTCAATAAATGATGTCCTGTTGTAAAAGTCGGCCTTCCGGTCGAGGAAATCTTTCAGGTTCTTCTGTAAAATAAGCATGTGCATCGGAATAAAACACCACAAAAGTAATCTTATTTATTAAAAACGTCTTAAATTTGCAACGGTCAATCTTAATTACGAACAGTATGCCCATACCTAAAAATATTCAAACAATCCTCATTCCATTCCTGTTATCACTCCTTACTTCTTCCGGTTTTGCCCAGATAAGCCACGGCGGGCGACCGCTACCTGTAAATGCCAGTGCATATACCCGAAACCTGCAAAGACTGGAGACTCCCTTTGTTGAAATGCCATCGTTTGATGTTCAGCAAGCGATGCTACGCTCAGAAGCCGAAGGCAAAAAGTTTAAAAGCCTGGAGTTTGCCCACAAATTTCACGTATTTCTTCGTCCCGATAACTCAGGTGTCACTTTCAATACGTTAGACAACAGAAAAATATGGCGGGTGGGGATCCGGTCGAGAAAAGCATACTCCCTGAATATTCTTTTTTCGAAATTCCGTTTACCCGAAGGAGCGAACGTGTTTGTGTACAACGCCGACCAATCTGAGGTCTTGGGATCATACACCCAGGAAAACAATACCGAATTAAACCTCCTTCCCGTCCAGCCCATCGCCGGTGATGAGATCATCGTGGAGTACCAGGAGCCGTTGGATGCCGCTTTTAAAGGAGAGATAGAGATCGGAGAAGTGAATCACGATTTCCGCGGACTGTTTAGAGCAACGGAACCCAGAGATCCCCGGCAGTCCTGCCATCCCAACCTGGTCTGTTACCCCGAAGATGTTCAGCCCGGCAGTGGCGTAGTGGCTCTTATTATCAATGGAACCACTTATTGCACCGGATCGCTCGTGAATAATTCGGCTGAAGACGGATCTCCATACCTGCTAACGGCTACACATTGTATCAACAGAGACTACGACCCCGCCTTTTTGGCAAACCGCAGGTACGATATGGTCGCAGGAAGCATCGTGGCCTTTTTCGCCTATCAATCTCCGGTTTGTGATAAAGAAATACGTGGGCCGTTACAAATGACCATGGCTTCTGCCGATTCGGTCCTAATCAGTGAACGATACGACATCTCCCTGTTGAAATTCAAGCAAACTCCCCCGAAAGAATACCAGCCTTATTATTTAGGATGGAACGTCAGCGCTTCTCCCCAACCTCCTTTTCACGGAATCCATCATCCGAATGGAGGTACAAAGAAGGTAGCCATTGAAAATGATCCATTGGCAATTGGCTCTTTCGATGACCCGAGATACAACATGGAACCCAACGGGCACTGGGCTGTTCGCGCATGGGATGTGGCCGCAACGGAAGAGGGATCGTCGGGCTCTCCCTTGCTGGACAAGGAGAAAAGAGTCCTGGGGGCACTTACTGGCGGTGAGTCGCAATGCTCGTCTCCCCCAGGCCCTGATGTCTACTCATCGTTATACAAGGCATGGAACATTACCGGTTCGTTAGGAAATCCGAATTCATTGAAAAGTTATCTGGACCCGGGAAACTCCCAGTTTCAACAAATTGACGGATTCAATCCCTACCTGAACCAACCCTACACCCGGAGTTCCAATTATGTGGCCACCGATTCCGTTATTCAATCGTACTACAACTCTGTGCCGATGTTTGCGACAAACAACACGTTTGGATATAACGAGTTTGCTGAAGAATTTTACGCATCCACACCCGCCCGGCTCAATGGTGTTTTTGTTACTTCTCCCATCACAAACAACATTCAAAACCTAAACATTCGGATCAAAATCTATGCTGACAACAACGGATCGCCCGGTACACTCCTGCACGAAACATCGCTCAGCTATTCGTTCCGTTATTATCAGGCTGGAAATTTCTACGAAACTTACCGCGATATGAGGAACAACGTAGAAAACTACGTAAAGTTCTCTGATCCAGTGGAAGTGTCCGGAAAGTTTTTTATCTCATACACCGATGTAAGCCCGGTACCCAATGGATTTTCCCTGCTGAATGTACAACCTAGGAAAATTGGATCGGGAATCGTATCCACTGCGTGGATGAAAAATGCAACGGGCTGGGTAAGGTCTTCCGAGAACATCGAAAATCCCATCAACACTTCGTTGCTAATTACCCCCTACGTGATTGGTACAGGACTGACTGCCCCGGATGATCCTTCACAAAAAGAAACAGAGATAAAAGCCTACTACAACAAAGCGGTAAACAGAATTTTTATTGAATCAAACAAAGATCTGATCGCGTGGGAAATTTTCTATGTATCAGGACAAAAAGTCTTTGAAGAAAAGGCCGAAAGCAGTATCAACAGAGCCTCCTTCTCCGTTGGTCATTTGGCCAAAGGGGTTTATATCGTAAAAGTGAATGTTGACGGAATAAATAAAAGCTTAAAGGTGTTGGTAAGATAACCGGATTTTACTCACTCCTCCTCTTCGGAGTAGTTTTCCACCAATACATCGCGGTAGTAATTAAAAACAGATGATTGTGAGAGAATTCCCTTGTAAATTCCATTGTCATCAACAACCGGTAAGTTCCATGCTTTAGTATCTTCGAAAGTATTCATCACTTTCTCCATCGGAGTGTCGATCTTGATCTCTGCCGGCGAACCTACCATAAATTTCTTCACCTTGAAAGTATCGTAAAGCTCCGGACGAAACATAATATTCCGGATATCGTTCAACAACACAAGCCCTTGTAGTGTTCCATCATCGTTCACCACCGGAAAGATATTTCTCTGGCTGCTTGATATCACTTTTACCATATCGCCTAACGTCATCTCGGGATGAACAATAGGGATATTGGTTTCCAGCATATCCTCGACCTTCAGGAAAGTGAGGACTGCTTTATCCTTATGGTGCGTGATCAGTTCACCTCTTTTCGCCAGACGCATTGCGTAAATATTGTGTTTTTCAAAAACTACTATGGTCGCATAAGAGCAAATAGAGACAATCATCAGCGGTAGAAACAGCTCATACCCTCCCGTAAGTTCTGCGATGAGAAACGTTCCGGTAAGCGGTGCATGCATTACTCCGGCCATCACCCCAGCCATCCCCATCAGTGCAAAATTTTCCTGCGGAAGATAAGTCACTAATCCCAGTTCGTTCATCGTATAAGAATAGATAAAGCCCAAAATACAACCCATAAACAACGTGGGCGCAAAGACTCCTCCGGTACCTCCTCCACCGTTGGTAGCACTGGTTGCAAAGGTTTTAAAGAATAATATCAATCCTAGAAAAACAACTATTCCCCACCGGCTTTGGGCGTTATAAAAGAAACTACCGTTTAACAGTTCATTGAATTTATGGCCTCCGGCCAGGAGCGTCTCAATGGAATTATATCCTTCTCCAAACAAAGGCGGAAACAGAAAAATAAGTATACTGAGGGAGACACCGCCCAAAGCAAACCGTGTCCAGGGTTTCAGCCTGGAAAATACATCCTCGCTCCAGCTCATGGTTCGGGTGACATAAAGCGAGAGAAACCCACAAATAATCCCCAACAGTATTACATAAGGAATCCGCTGAAGGGTAAAAGCTTCCACCTGTGAGTAGGCAAACATCGCATCCGTCCCGGTAAGGATATACGATATGGTAGTGGCCGTAACAGCGGTTACCAACAATGGAAGTATAGACGATAACGTTAAATCAAGCAAAAGCACCTCAATCACAAAAAGAATTCCCGCAATAGGAGCCTTGAATATTCCGGCTATGGCGCCCGCAGCCCCACAACCTACAAGCAACATCAGGTTCCGCTGATCGAGTTTAAAAAATCGCCCCACATTCGATCCGATAGCCGATCCCGTTAACACAATAGGAGCCTCCGCTCCTACCGATCCGCCAAAACCAATAGTGATGGAACTTGCTACCAGCGAGGTGTACATGTTATGAGGTTTGATCCGGCTTTTTCGTTGTGAGATAGAGAAAAGAATTTTTGTTACTCCGTGGCTGATATCGTCTTTGACCCAATACTTGACAAATAATCCGGCCAGCAAAATCCCGATGATAGGATAAACCAGGTACAAATAATTGGCTCCGGTTTGCGAAAAATTATTCGTAAGGAACAACTCTACAAAATGGATGGACAATTTCAGCAAATAAGCTGCCAGTGCGGTAAGAATACCTACAATAAAACAGGCAAACAGCAAGAAATGGCGTTCCTTGATGTTTATCTTCCTCCAATTGTGTATTTTATTGTATATTTCACTGACAATCATACTACTAAATTACTTTCGGATAATACTGATTGTGCCGTTTTTAGACAGTTTAACAATACCCGAAGGTTGGGCTTTGTTCTTGTCTTTTTGCCGGTAAGTGACAATATAATCCACTGCGTTTTTTATCTCTTCCGAAATCTCCTTGAAAGTTGAAGGTGAGGCTTCTCCACTTAGGTTGGCTGATGTAGACACAATAGGCTTGCGAAACTGTTTGCAAAGTTCGGCAGAAAAGAGTTCCGAGGTAATCCGGATCCCGACGGATCCGTCTTCCGCAATAAGGTTGGCTGCCAGATTTCTGGCGCCGTCGTATATAATGGTAAGCGGTTTGTCGGCGAGGTCTATCAGGTCCCACGCTATGTCAGGGACATCCGTGATATAATTCTGCAGTTTTACCGGATTTTCCATCAACACCAGCATCGACTTTGAATCGTCTCGTTTCTTTATTTCGTAAACCCGTTTTACAGCATCTTCGTTGGTGGCATCGCATCCGATTCCCCAGATCGTGTCGGTAGGGTACAAAATCACACCGCCCTTCCGCAACACTTCACATGCTTTCTTAATGTCTTCCTGCATACACTTACTTGTTAATTTTTTGCATTACTATTACATCGGTAAACGAGCGGTTTAGAGAAATCCAGTCCCGCAGAACGGCAGTTTCTTCATAATTCGCTTTTTCAAACAAGGCCCGGCTTGGTATATTTCCTGCAGGGACAAAAGCGTAAAGCTGGCGGAGTTTTAAATGGCTGAAGGCATAATCCTCCATGCATAACAATGCCTGCAACGCATGTCCTTTTTTTCGAAAATTTTCGTCCACCAAAATCCCAACTCCGGCCCGGCCGTTCAGGGGATCAAAATCGTACAGGTCAATTGTGCCTGCCGCCTTGTTACTTTCCTTCTCCACAATCATCATCCGAAGTTGCCGGGCCTGATAAATATCTTGCCGGGCATCCGCCAGGTATTGCCGGAGGGCAAATCGGGAAAAAGGTGTTAGGGTAGATCCGTTTTTCCACAGCCTGGTGTCGTTTTCCCATTGGTAAAGAAGATCGAGATCTTCGGGTTCCAACGGCCTTAAAAAGAGGGTGTCTCTGATAAAAAAGTCTCTCATTTCACGCCTTCACTTTCCCCGACAACGGTTTCCAACTCTTGACAAGAAGGTTTGCAAAACATATAAACAATAAAAGAAATTACCGCAAGCCAGATAAAATTTTTGCTCTGCGACAGGGCATATAGAAAAATATTTCCCGCCGTCACCGCGTTAACGATATACATTCTCAACAACCAGGCATCTTTGTAGTACTTCATCGTCCTAGCCTTGCCGGTTCCCTTTGGAATTTTCTTTACTTTTTCGGCAAACAGCTTAAGTGCGACGGGAATGAGCAATAACGTTATCCCGATGGCATACATTTCGGCAGTCATCGTTACGCGAACCGGTGTTCCAAAGCCTATGACCCTAAAGATCACAATTAAAAAGAAAACGGCCAAAACAACTATACTGATGTAATAATGCCTGTTTAACTCCCTGATGGTTTTTGTCATTTTAATTTATACGATTCGTCAAATGGTGTCCTGTTTAAAATAGACCTGCCCAACGTTATCTCATCGGCATACTCAATCTCATCACCGACCGCTACACCTCGCGCAATAATGCTCACTTTCACATCGTAAGGGTGTAGCTTCCGGAAAATATAAAAGTTGGTCGTGTCTCCCTCCATGGTCGCACTCAGTGCTAAAATCACCTCTTTCACACCGCCCTGTTTAACACGTTCTTCCAACCCGGTAATTTGCAGGTCAGACGGGCCTATTCCATCGATGGGCGAAATAATTCCTCCCAACACGTGATACAACCCTTTGAACTGAGTAGTATTCTCAATGGCCATCACCTCGCGAATATTCTCTACGACACAAAGGGTTGAAGCATCTCTCGATTTGTCGGAGCAGATGCCACAGACTTCACTGTCGGAAATATTGTGACAGTTGCGGCAGTACTTTACGTCCTGTTTTAATGTAACCAGGGCTTGCGCAAATTCCTCAACCTGTGAATCTTCTTGCCTTAGCAAATGTAAAACAAGCCTTAGTGCTGTCTTTCTGCCGATACCGGGCAATTTTGCAAATTCGTTGACTGCATTTTCTAGTAAAGCTGAAGGATATTGCGAGTTCATTAATTTTAATAAGCTAATTCAAACCACAAATATACGAACATTTTCGTTAAGCTGAATGAGCAAAGCCAAACTTGTTTTGGCTTTGCCACTGCGAGAAAATGCCTAATGAATATGAACATTTTTGTTAAGCGAGTGCAGAGCAAATTTATTTGATTTGCCGAGCGCAGAATTGAAAATCGAGGAGCGAAGGCGACTCAAATAGTCTGATGAAATCGAACTATTTCGTTAAGCGAGAGCAGGATTGAAAATAAAAGAGCCAAGGTGTTACAAATAGTTTGTCTTCAGCGAACTATCAGGGTTCTCCGGCAAGTGAAATTATTTTCAGCTTTTCGCATTGAAACTTACAAATAAACTTCTATCTTTGTTCTGAATTTGATTGAAACTTAAACCACATAACCTTTAAATACAAAACATTAAAAATTATTTTTTATGAAAATTTATAATTTTAGCGCCGGTCCATCTATTTTACCGCAGTCGACAATTGAGAACACGGCAGAAGCTGTGAAAAATTTCAATGGAATCGGCCTGTCCATTCTTGAAATCAGTCACCGGTCCAAAGATTTTCAGGCAGTTATTGACGAGGCTGTGGCTCTTTTTAAGGAACTGTTAGACATTCCCGAAGGATACTCAGTACTGTTCCTCGGTGGAGGTGCAAGCATGCAGTTCTGTATGGTTCCCTATAACCTGTTGGAGAAAAAGGCAGCCTACCTGAATACAGGAACATGGGCCAGCAAAGCACTTAAGGAGGCTAAACTGTTTGGGGAGATAGTAGAGGTTGCTTCTTCCAAGGAAGCGCTTTTCAACTATATTCCAAAAGATTATACTGTTCCTGCGGATGCTGATTATTTTCACATTACCACCAATAACACCATCTACGGAACCGAGATCCGGAAAGATATTGACAGCCCGGTACCCCTGGTTGCCGATATGTCTTCCGATATTTTCTCCCGTCCGCTCGATGTATCCAAGTACGGTTTAATTTACGGCGGAGCACAAAAGAACCTGGCACCGGCTGGTGTCACCTTTGTTATTGTAAAGGAAGAACTCTTGGGAAAAGTCACCCGTCCGATTCCGACCATGCTGGACTATCGCACACACATCAAAGAAGGCTCCATGTTCAATACGCCTCCCGTATTGCCTATTTATTCAGCGATGGAAACTCTTCGTTGGCTGAAAGGCCTGGGAGGTCTGGCAGCAATGGAAAAGATCAATCTCGAAAAAGCAGCCCTGCTGTACGATGCCATCGACAGCAGTAAAATATTTACTGGAACGGCAAAAGAAGAAGACCGCTCCATCATGAACGTATGCTTCGTGATGAAAGACGAATACAAAGAACTTGAACCCGAGTTCCAGAAATTTGCTACTGAAAGAGGAATGTCGGGCATCAAGGGACACCGCTCAATCGGAGGGTTCCGCGCGTCAATCTACAACGCAATGCCAAAATCAGGCGTACAAGCCCTGGTTGACTGCATGAAAGAATTCGAAAGGAACCATTAGTTGTTTCTTGTAAAGCCACACAATTAACGTACCGGATAATCAAAACCTTTTATCCGGTACGTTGAAACCTATCCCCGCGTTTTTTAATTTAATCACAGACTTATTAAACCACAACTATTATGAAATTTTTAATTGCAACCGAAAAACCCTTTGCGCCAGCTGCAGTTAAACAAATCAGGGAAATTATTGAAAATGCAGGCCATGAAACTGTTTTGCTGGAGAAATACACGGACAAAAACGAACTTCTACATGCTGTATCAACCGCAGATGCGATGATTGTCCGCAGTGACGTTGTCGATAAAGAAGTACTGGATGCGGCCGGAAACCTGAAAATTGTCGTCCGCGCCGGAGCCGGATACGACAACGTTGATCTTCATGCAGCCACCGCCAACAATATTTGCGTGATGAATACACCCGGGCAAAACTCCAATGCTGTAGCCGAACTGGTTTTCGGTATGCTTCTCTATCTTGCCCGTTGCAGTTTTGACGGATCTACCGGTTCGGAACTCAAAGGGAAAAGACTGGGTCTTCACGCTTTCGGATACATTGGAAAACAGGTCGCAAAGATCGCCAACGGCTTCGGAATGGAAGTGTTGGCCTACTCCCCTTCGCTGGCCCTCAATCCTGAAAAGGGAAAAGCATTCAACGTAACCGCTGTGCAATCGCCCGGTGAGTTGTATGAGAAAAGTGAAATCATATCGCTCCACATGCCGGCAAACGACCAAACCAGGGGTAGTATTGATTACGATTTATTGAGCAAGTTACCGCAAAAAGGCATCGTGATCAATACTGCACGCAAAGAGGTGGTAAACGAAGCCGACATGTTACGTATCATGGAAGAACGGCCGGGGTTCAAATACGCTACCGATATTAAACCGGTGAATCACGATAAAATGGCGCGAAAGTTTGGTAACCGCTACCTGGCATCTGCCAAAAAATGCGGGGCACAAACCAGTGAAGCCAACGTAAACGCAGGGCTTGCCGCAGCAGAACAAATCGTAAAATTCTTTGCCGATGGAGATGAAACGTTCAGGGTAAATCCGATAAAATAAAAGCAACCTATATCCCGATAACGAATTTTTATCGGGATTTTTATTTTTTTAACCATAAATAATTCAAAAAGTTGTCTTCATTTACGATATATTCGTACTTTTGTATCGTAGTAAATTTATCAATTGAAAAAGATATGGAAAGATTAACACCTCAGGAAGAAAACATTATGCTCCACGTGTGGCAAATTGGCGAATGTGCCATAAAAGATGTCCACGACAGGCTCGAGGAGCCTAAATTACCCTACACCACCGTGGCTTCAGTATTCAACAACCTTGAGAACAAGGGTTATCTCAATAAATCACGTTCCGGCAACATGAAAGTTTTCACCCCAAGGATCTCGGAAGCGACGTACAAAAGACATTTTCTGTCGGGAGTAGTGAAAAGCTATTTCGATAATTCGTATAAAGAACTGGTGTCGTTCTTTGCCAAGGAGCAGAAAATTTCGTCCGAGGAACTGGAAGAAATTATTCGTCTGATTGAGAAAAAACAGAAATAGCTTCATCAGATAACAGACCGCTTCGCTCCTAACCGTCTCGTGTCTGTGCTCTGAAGTCTGAAATCAAACGCAAAATGGAAACGCAATTTTTCATATACCTGGCCAAAGTAAACGGAGCTTTGCTGCTTTTTTACCTGCTGTATATTGCGGTTTTTCGGCACGATACGTTCATCCGGCTACGGAGGTCGTACCTATTGTCGGCTGTTCTGTTTTCGTTGCTTTATCCTCTTTTTACAGTAGATTCCCTGGGTGGATTATTTTCAATCTTGCAGTCACGTCAACCCGTGGAAGCGACTATTGAACTCGGTGAACCTACCGCTCTTCTGCTGGAAAGTGACGCTGCCGGATTTACGGTTCCATGGAGGTTTATTGTTCAAAGCATACTTCTTTTAGGAAGCCTTTTTTTTGCTTTCCGGTTGATCATGCAAGTCGTTTCCATTGTCCGGATCCGGCGCCGGTGCCGGGAAGAGGTTATTTCGGGATACAAAATCCTAAACGCTTCACACGAAATAACTCCCTTCTCGTTTTTCAAATGGATAATCGTAAATACGGATGCACACTCCGAAGAAGAGCTACAGCAGATCCTCATCCACGAAAGCACCCATGTCCGCCAATGGCATTCGGCAGATGTGTTGTTGGGTGAGTTGCTTTCCGTCTTTTTCTGGTGGAATCCGGCAGTCTGGCTGTTGAAGCGCGAAATCGTCATCAACCTCGAATACCTGGCCGATAACGATGTGCTTCAACACGGTGTAAACAGCAGGGAATACCAATACCACCTGCTCAAACTGACTTATCACGAAACGGCCGTTCCGTTAAGTAATCACTTTAATGTATCACAATTAAAACAGCGTATCACGATGATGAACAAAACCCAATCGCCGGCAGTGAAGCTGGCCAAGTACCTGACTGTAATTCCGCTGGTTCTGCTGCTGATAACCTTGAACAGTTGTTTGAGTAAAGAAAAGCAAACCGACGAAAAATCGAACGATCAAACGGAAGAATTACAAAACTCTTCCAGTAAGAACGATATCAAAGCAGATGTTAGTGAAGGTTATGTACCACCTGTAACCGACAGTCAAGAAGAGATTTTTTCAGTAGTGGAAGAGCAACCGCTTTATCCCGGCGGAAACGCCGCCATGATGAAATTCCTGAGCAACAATATAAAATATCCGGTGGCAGCGCAGGAGAAAGGGACTCAAGGACGTGTCATCACCAATTTTGTGGTGGAAAAAGACGGTAGCCTGTCCGATATCCAAGTAATTCGTGGTGTTGACCCGTCACTGGATGCGGAAGCTTTACGTGTACTAAAAACCATGCCTAAATGGAAACCTGGAAAGCAGAAGGGCGAAGAAGTGAGGGTACGCTTCACGCTTCCGGTAGTTTTCCGCTTGCAGTCTCCTCCTCCGCCGCCACCACCGCCACCAACACCTGTAAAGGAAAGTGGTTCCAATGACGTTTTCGTTGTGGTAGAAAAACAACCTGAATTCCCCGGTGGAAACGCTGCCATGATGAAATTCCTGAGCGACAACATAAAGTATCCGGCGGAAGCACAGGAAAAAGGAATACACGGACGTATAATTACTAATTTTGTGGTGGAAAAGGACGGTAGCCTCAACGAAGTGAAAGTGGTTCGTGGTGTCGATCCCTTGCTGGACGCGGAAGCCGTTAGGGTTATTCAGTCGATGCCCAACTGGAAACCGGGAACACAAAAAGGAGAGACAGTAAGAGTAAGGTATACGTTACCCGTTTTTTTTAGGTTGCAACAATAAGAGGCTGAACAAATGGAAGCACTTATCGCATACATCATTAAAGTTAACATAGCACTGATATTTTTTTATTTGCTGTATGTTATTTTCTTGAAAAAAGACACATTTTTTGCTTTCAGGCGCTATTTTATTTTAGCAGCGACAGTGTTTTCATTTGTTTACCCGTTTATTACCGTATCTGCCTGGGAAAATATAATTTCATTTGAAAAACCACAGAAATACACTACTCAGGTAACGGTGGAAGATCCTGCTTTTGCCGTTGTTTTGGCAGACGAAGTTCAAACAGCGGAACCTGTCAACACGATTAACATTAACTGGTGGCAGGTTTTACTTCTCTTATTGTCCGCAGGAGTAGTCTTCTTCTTAGCTCGTTTTACCTGGCAACTGGTCAGTATTTTACAGATAAAACACAAAAGCATCAGGAAGAATATTGATGGGATGGAGGTATTCGACTTATACGATGAAATAACACCGTTTTCTTTCTTCCGATGGATCTTCATCCACCTCGACTCACATTCCGACACCGAAATTAAACAGATACTTCTGCACGAACAAACGCATGCACGCCAATGGCATTCTGTTGATATTATTCTCATGGAGTTGCTTTGCGTATTTTTATGGTGGAACCCCATCATCTGGCTGATGAAGAGGGAAACAGCCATTAACCTGGAACATCTGGCCGACAACGGTGTTTTGCGAAAAGGAGTAAACAGCCGCGATTATCAATATTATCTTCTACGCCTTACCTACCACCAAAATGCTACCCGGATTGTAAACAATTTTAATGTATCACTTTTAAAACAACGTATCACGATGATGAACAAAACCAAATCGCCGGCACGAAAGCTGGTAAAATACCTGATTGCCCTGCCATTGGCGCTTCTTTTAATGGCAGGCAACAGTGTTTACGCCCAAAACCAAAGAGAGAGTGAAATCTTTACAGAAGTAGAGAAATATCCTGAATTCCCGGGAGGGAACCAGGCATTTATGAAGTATCTTGTCGAAAGCATCAAGTATCCGGTTAAAGCTCAGGAAAACAACGAACAAGGCAGAGTTATCACCAACTTTGTGGTAGAAAAGGACGGAAGTATTTCCAATATTAAAGTCATCCGTGGAGTAACTGCCGCGCTGGATGCCGAAGCCGTGAGGTTGCTGAACTCCATGCCTAATTGGCAATCTGGCGAACATCAGGGTAAACCCGCCAGGGTACGGTTTACCTTGCCGATTGTCTTCAGGTTACAAGGCGGCAGCGCAGGGAAGAGCCAGAGCCCTGTAACGCCGGTTTCTGCAGATGTCAATGAAAAAGGAAAAATCCTGGACGAAGTGGTCGTTGTAGGCTATGGGCCAACCCATCGAGAATCGATACCTTCCCCACAGGAATTTGCCGAATCAAAAGATAACGAACTCTTTATTGTTGTGGAAGTCCAGCCGCAATATCCCGGTGGAGATATAACCATGAACAAATTCATTTCTGACAACTTACAATATCCAAAAATTGCACAAGAAAATGGAATTCAAGGACGAGTAATCACTCAGTTTATTGTTGAAAAAGACGGAAGCCTTTCCGATATCCAGGTTGTTCGTGGTGTAGATCCATCGTTAGACAAAGAAGCTATACGTCTTATTCGCTTAATGCCTGAGTGGATCCCCGGAACGCAGCGTGGAAACAAAGTAAGGGTAAGATATACGTTGCCTGTTACATTCCGGTTGTCGGATGAAGCACCAACCGTCGAGGCCGCTAAGGGTGTTCAAGGGAAACTGAATGATCCTGCAATAAAGATTGGAAGCAGTGACGCAACTTTTGTTGTAGTTGAAGAACAGCCCGAATTTCCGGGTGGAAACGCAGCCATGATGAACTTCATTACCGAAAACATCCGTTATCCGAAAGAGGTACACGAAAAAGGAATTCAGGGACGTGTAATCACCAAGTTCATAGTGAGGAAAGATGGCAGTATAGACAGCGTACAAATCGCACGGGGGGTTGACCCGTTACTGGATGCCGAGGCCATCCGGGTAGTGGAATCGATGCCAACGTGGAAGCCGGGCAAGCAACGCGGACAACCCGTAAACGTAATGTTTACCCTGCCTGTCGTTTTCAGGTTGGATAAAAAGACGGAGGATGGCATTCAAAAAAGTCAAACCTCATCGAAAAATGTACAAAACCCTGAATTTCCGGGAGGAGAAAATGCTTATATGAAGTTCTTATCGGATAACATTAAGTATCCCGTTATTGCACAGGAGAACGGTATCCAGGGGTTTATAGATGCCGTGTTCAACATCGATACAAAGGGAAAAGTCACTTTTGTTAAATTCAATAGATCCGTTGACCCGTCCTTGGACAAGGAAGTTAAACGCGTGATAGAATTAATGCCTGACTGGATCCCCGGCAAGTTTAATGGAGCAGCGACAAGCATTACGAGTGGAGCCTCCTTTGTTTTCCGCCTGCAAGGCGATGGCGTTGATGAGTATAAAGGCCCAACTCCCAGCAACGCAATAGTTGTTGTAGGATACGGAAGTTCGAAGAAATAAACGGCATCAGCTGATTTGAGGCCGGCAGATGCTCATATCTCAATCTCTTGTTAATCTGTTCTCGAAAACCGGAGAAAGTGTGCAGAGTAGCTTTCTCCGGTTTAAACATAAACACTTAACTCACCGCTTATGAAAACCGAATTTGCAATTTCAGTTGTTTTGACGATGGTGTCGGTTTCCGTATCGGCACAAACGCTAACGGCACACGATTTCATGCAACAATATCGTTACCGGGAAGCCATTGAATGGCTCGAAACCCAGCCCGAAACCGCTGAAAATCTGTTATTGAAAGCTGAAAGCCACGAAAGACTCTACAACCATACCGATGCCCTGCCCGTTTACGAACGTCTCTTACTGAATAACCCCGATGATGTAGCACTGTTGATCTCTGCCGCAGAATGTGCATCGCAAGCCGGAGACACAGAATCGGCACTAAAATATTGGATAAAAGCAGACAGTCTATCGCCTGAAAATCTGTTTTTTCAGACTAAAAAAGCGATAGCATATTATCGGAACGGTAATTGGCAGGAAACCATCGAGAGCACACAAACGGTTTTCCAGTCAGACTCAATTCCGCTGCTTCTGCGAATGACGGGTGATGCGTTTCAAAACATCCACGAACCCATTTGGGCAAACTATTTTTACACGAAAGCATACGAGAAAAATCCGTCCGATCATCTTTCGCTTAGCCGTATTTGCGAATATTTTTACGCCATGGAAGAAGACGGATACGACACGGTAGCGGTTATGACCGAAAAATACCTGAACGAAATTAATCCGAACCAAAAAACCATCGGACAACTTAACGGAATGGCAAACTATTCCTCCGGAAGGTTCGACAAAGCGATAGATCGCCTGAAAGCAATTGTGGAAATAGGCGACAGCTCCTACACCACCACCTATTTTCTGGGGATGAGCAATTACGCCAAGGGTTGGTACTACGAAGCCGTGAAATGGCTCGGCAAAGCTTATGATCTTAATCGCAATGATGTGAATATGTTCTACTATTACGGAACAGCGCTCGGGCGAACAAAAAACCGGGAAAGAGCCGTGGAGATATTACAGGAAGGTATGGACAAGATAGATAAGATGTCAGGAATGCTGCCTGATTTCGACATATCGATAGCGGAGGCCTATCAAAATACGAACGATCACGCCAAGGCAATACAATATTACTTTTCCGCATATAAGCGCCAGCCCGACCGGCACAATCTTTTGTATAGCATCGCACATGCTTACGACACGGCAAAAGATTACAAAAACGCCATCACCACCTACGAACGTTTCCTGAAAACTGCCCCCAAAGATTTCGATGTCGCCAGCTTCGCCATCGCCAAAGACGAAAAAATGAACGCAGAAAACATTTATTACATAGTCAGTTTCAAGCGCATAAAGGAATTGCGGGAGCAGTTATTTATGCAGTCGGGAAATAAATAACTGTAACCCGGACTCTTTGTTCTCCGCTAATTAAACAAATCGTCAATTCCTTCGCTCTGTTCTATCGGATCCTCGTCCAGGTAGAAATCGGATGAATAGCGTTGTGTATCGTAGCAAGGCTGGAAATCTGCGGGAATATCAAATTTCCCGTTATCGGAATATTTCAACTCGGGATTGGCATATACCCGCTGGTAGAACAATCCGTGAATGGGCAGTGCAGCAGTAGCTCCCTGTCCGTAAGCCATACGGTCGAAGTGAATGGAAGGTTCCTCCCCGCCTACCCAGGCCGATGCTACTATCTCGGGTGTGAACGACATAAACCACGCATCGGAATTGTTGTTGGTCGTTCCGGTTTTGGCTCCCATCTCCCCTTTCAGGTTGTACAGACGGCGCAACCGGCCTCCCGTACCTCCGTCAACTACTGCCTTGAGCATGTCGAGCATCTTATAGGAAGTCGTTTCGCTGAAAATCTCCTGCATCCGGGGAACAAAGTTGGCCACCACGTTTCCGTAAGAATCCTCGATACGGGTAACCAACAGCGGTTCAACACGAATCCCGCGGTTGACAAACGCCGTGTACGCACCGGCCATCTCATACACCGAAGCATCATTTGGCCCTAGCGCCAGCGAGACGACCGGATCGGCAGGAGTTTTCAACCCGAAAGATTTCAGCATCCGGGCGAACGCGTAAGGAGAAAACAGACTCATCAAATAGGCAGTCACCCAGTTATCCGAGTTTTGCAAGCCCCATTTTATGGTAACAAAATGTCCAAGCGCTCCACGTGTGTTTCGGGGGCTCCACGGCTGTCCGTTTTCAGCCATGATGGTTATTGGTCCGTGAACCATCCCGTCGCAGGGGCTCAATCCTTCTTCCATAGCCAACGTATAGAGATACGGCTTTATGGTTGAACCGATTTGCCGTTTACCGCTACTTACCATATCGTACTTGAAATGCGCGAAGTCGGGGCCGCCCACATACGCTTTCACATGTCCCGTAACCGGGTTCATCGCTACAAATCCAGCCCTGAGAAAACCTTTGTGGTACCGGATGGAATCCCACGGCGTCATCGTGGTATCTATCTCTCCCTTCCAGGAAAAGACTTTCATATCCACGGGAGTATCTTTGAAATTACTCAGGATCTTTTCATCACTCCAGTTTTGTTTTTTTAAAATCCGGTAGCGGTCCGTCTGCTTCATGGCCGTCTGCATAAATTTTTCGACATCGTTTGCCACGCTGTTGGAGTAAGGAGCATATTTTTTACCCCGCTTCTCGGCCGCAAACTGGGGCTGCAGGTATTGTAAATGTTCACGAACGGCCTGTTCGGCGTATTTCTGCATGCGCGAGTCGATGGTGGAATAGATTTTCAACCCATCCGTATAGACGTTATAATTTGAACCGTCTGGCTTCTTGTTTTTGTTGCACCAACCGAATAACGGATCGGTCTCCCACGCGAGCGAATCTTCTGTAAACTGCTGTCCTTGCCAGGATGCATAGTTTTTCCTTTCGGGCTTCACCGCCATCATCATTTTTGCCAGATGCTGGCGATAGTAGGGAGCGGGAATAGCAACGTGGTCGGCACGGTTGAAATCCAGTTCGATGGGGAGTTTCTGTATCGAATCGGCTTCCTGCAGGGTCAGGTGTCCAGCCTTTCTCATTTGGGCAAGCACCACATCGCGGCGCTCTTTGGTCACGTTTTCTCTCCTGACCGGGTTGTAAAGCGATGAATTCTTCAACATACCCACAAGCATAGCCGACTCCTGTATGTTCAGATCGATGGGGCGTTTATTGAAATAAGTACGTGCCGCTGATTCAATCCCTACTGCATTGTAGTTGAAATCGTATTTATTGAGGTAAAGATTGATGATCTCGTCTTTGGTATAAAAACGCTCCAGTTTCGTAGCGATCACCCACTCGATGGGTTTCTGAAACACACGCTGAAGTTTATTGTTGGCTTTTGGAGAATAGAGCAATTTTGCCAGCTGTTGGGTGATGGTACTTCCTCCGCCGCTGCTTTCATCCTGAAGCAACAATGTCTTAAAAACAGCCCTTCCTAAACCGATAAAATCAATTCCCGAATGGTTATAATACCGCCTGTCTTCAGTGGCAACCAATGCATGAATAAGGTATGGCGACAATTCATTATAACTTACAAAAATCCGGTTTTCGTCACTTTGAGAATAAGTAAACAAGAGTTGGTCGTCCGACGAAATTACCTGCGAGGCATATTTATCGATCGGATTTTCCAGTTCATCGATACGCGGCAGGTATCCAATCAATCCGGATGACATCAGCAGGAAAGCAACAACATTTACAGCAATGAAAAGAAAGAACAATCGCCATAGCCATTTGACAATATCGTTTTTAGGCGGCATTGTCTTGTTTGTTTTTTTATTCGAAACCGATTTTTTCCCCATAGTTAATTTGAAACCGCTTGGTTCTTGATTTTGACAGATTTTGCCGCAAAATTACACAAAACCGTTGAATAAGTCGTCACTATTGGTGTTAAAAAGACCGAAGAGCCCTACTTACAGCCCGCTAAAATCAACCCCTTCGAAGACCAGCGAAGGAATACGCCACGACGAATTTAACCGCGGGTCGTTTCCGGTTTCCGCAAGTGAGTTCCACAACGTGATCATGTTTCCGGTAACGTTCATTTCCGAAAGCGGCAAGGTAAGTTTACCTTTTTCGATAAGAAAGCCCTCGATCCCGTACGAAAAATCTCCGGTTGAACTGTTGCTGTTCCCCCCGTTGAATCCGGTAACAAGGATGCCGTGGGCCACATCGGAAATCAGGCCGTTCAGGTCTTTATTTCCCAGCTGCATGACCAGAATGGACGGATTGGCGACGGTTGGATCCACATCCATTTTTTTGGCGTTGTAGGTGTCGATGTAATAGGTCTTCAGTACTCCTTTATCGAAAACACTCCGGCGTTCTGTGGCTACCCCCTCACTATCGAAATACCGGGCTCCGGACGCACCGATAAGGTGGGGCTCATCCAGGAGTGTAAACTTGTCACTGCCCACTTTCTGCCCGAGCTTATCCAGCAGGAATGAGTTTTTCTGCTGCAAGGCGGAACCAAAAATAGCACTCAGCATCGGACGAAGCAACTGCCCTGAATTCATCGGATCGACCACCATGGTGTATCTGCCCGACTTCGTTTTCTTCTGTCCGATTTTCTGCAGGGTGCGCTCCAATGCTTTTTGGCCTACTCCTTCCTTTACCAGTTTATCGAGATAGAGTGATGATTCGTACCAATAAGACGACGGACGGGCTTCGCCCTCACCTTTCACGGCTACACTTGCCGAGAGTGAGTACCACGATTGTTGGGTTTCACCTTCGAATCCATTGCTGGTTATCTGATAACTAAAGCCGTCTCCGTCACCATACGACGATTCCACCGAAATTATTCGAGGATCCTTGCCCAAGGCTTCTTCGGCAATTGCCTGTGCCAAGGCAACCTTATTGTCCGGATTTACAGCGCTGAACTGCGGATCAAGCAGCTGCAGGTCGGGCTTTCCTCCTTTGTAATAACGGGAGGCATCGGGAAGCATGCGTGCCTCGTCTTCAGCCAGGTACCGCGTGGATTCTACCCCGTTTCTGATAAACGATTCCAGTTCTTTCTTATCCAGCCGGTTGGTGGAATATGTTCCGTAACGTCCGTCTACATAAAGGAACAAGCTCATCCTGCTTTCCGAGGCTTGCTGCAGTTTATCCATCTGAGCATCACGAAGTTCAAAAGATGTGTTTGACCCCGAGTATAGTGATACTTTTGCTGCCTGGCAACCGTTCTTCAGGGCATAGTCCATGGCCCATTGTGCCAATTTTTTATTTTCGTTTGATATCATGACTCTCCTCCTACCGTTAATTTACTTACCAATGCCGACGGCATGCCACAGGTAACCGGACACGACTGTCCGTCTTTTCCACAAGTCCACGTGCCGTTATCTATTTTGTCGTTATCGGCTACCATAGTAATATCAGCCAATGCTTTCGGCCCGTTACCGATGATGTTAATGTCCTTGATGGGTTGGGTTAATTTTCCGTTTTCGATAAGGTACCCCGATTTTACGAAGAACGTGAAGTCACCCGCGCCGATCTGCACCTGGCCGTTGGTGAATTTATCAACAAAGATACCGTTCTTTACCGAAGCGATAATGTCGGACTCCTTCACATTTCCTGCCTCCATGTACGTTGCGCGCATGCGTGGTATAGGCATGTTCCGGAACGATTCACGACGGCCGTTTCCGGTGGAAGCGATCCCATAATGCCTGGCGCTGATGCGGTCGTGCAGGTAGCTGGTAAGGATACCGTCCTTCACAATGTAGGTTTTCTGTCCGTATGTACCCTCATCGTCAATATTTATCGACCCGCGGTTAAACGGGATGGTTCCGTCATCCACCACACTGATATGTTCGTTGCATATCTTCTTGTTGAGTTGTTCGGAGAAAATGGAAATATTCTTCCGGTTAAAATCAGCTTCAAACGCGTGCCCGATAGCTTCGTGCAACAAAATCCCCGATCCGCCGGATCCCATAACCACCGGCATCTCTCCCCCTTTGGGTTTGATGGCTTTGAACAAGATGGAAGTGTTTTCCACGGCTTCTCGGGCGATTACATCGATAATGTCATCCGACAGGAATTCGAACCCTTTCCGGTAAGCTCTCGCCGAATGACTGTTCTCAAACCTCCCGTTTTCTTCCATAATACAAACCGCGCTCAGTGTTACCATCGGACGGTAATCGTAATAACTCACTCCCTCTGAGTTACAAAACAGTATGTGCGAAGTGCTGTCGTTGAGCGACGCCGATACTTTTTGCACCCGTTTATCGAGTGCAAAAATCTTATCGTTCAGTTTTTGCAGGTAGGGTGTTTTCTCTTTCAGTGCTACACCTTCCCACGGGGTGGAGATTGCGTAGCAATTTGCTTTCAACGGCCTCTCAGTCAACGAAACCGGTTTCGTCTTCACACTGCTGCTGGCAATTCGCGCAGCTGTCCGGGCAGCTTTCAGCATTTCCTCGAGAGTAACGTTCTCGATGTAGGCATATCCAGTTTGATCTCCGGAAAGGACACGCACACCCATTCCAAAATCGATGTTAGAGTTACTCCGGTTTACCGCACCGTCTTGAAGTGCTACGCTATTGGTAAACGTATGCTCAAAAAACAAATCGGCATAGTCGCCGCCTTTCTCCAGTGCTACCGTCAACGTTTTACGAACATCGGCATGGGTTATACCAAAATGTTGCATCGCTGATGAAACCGGCGCAGCTTCCTTATTTCCAGTCAAATCGGATGCGAACGTGGGTGCAGCCACAGCCCCGGCAAGAGCCAGACCGCCAGTCCTGATAAAATTTCGTCTGTCCATAAAGTAGATTTATTGTTGGTTCATTCTTCAAATATGATGTAAAAGTACGCAATAATTTATTATTAGACGTAAACCACAAGGATTTCATTACATCCATATTCCTGTTGAGCTTTTACTCCATACCCCTGCTATCGTTTCCGTAAAGCAGTATCTCCTCATGTTTCATGTTTATTTCACTTTTCAAGGTTTTAATTTCATTTCCCCCACTTTTTTTGTTTATTTTGTATTTCATTTTGTAAAAATTTGCAAAATAAATGAGAAAAGAAAACATCGCATCCCTCTATAACCGTTACGTGGACGATTTGTACACGTATGCCCTCTATCTTGGTTTTGAGAAAGGGATCATTATGGATGCTATTCACGATGTATTTTGTAAATTTGCGGCCGATGAAAAGCAGCTTCAAGATGTTTCAAACCTGAAATTTTATCTTTTCAAATCACTGAAAAACAGAATATACGATATTTATAAAGCGCAAAAAAAATATATTGGATTATCAACCATTGACGCGCAGGATGCGCCTTTCAATATCCAGGTTACCATCGAGGACCGGCTTATCGACAAAGAAGAGCAGCAACAGATAAAAGACCAGCTCTCGGAAATGCTTGACAGCCTTACCGAACGTCAACGTGAAGTGGTTTACCTACGTTATGTTCAGGAATACGATTATGCACAAATCTCCGAATTGCTGAACATCAGTATCCACGGATGCCGGAAACTTCTCTCAAAAGCCATGCAAAACCTACGTGAAAAGTACGGTGCACTCGTTTTCCTTTTTCTCTTTTCTTAACGCAAAAGTGTTAAAATTATAGGATTTTTCAAAAACAAGGGGATAAATTTTTCCCGTAGTCGTCTATTTAATGAACGCGCTTCTAACTGGTTGAAGTCGCATGAAATGAATTTACGATGCCAAATTATACACGACATACCGATTTTCTAAAAGACAAGCAGTTCATCCGCTGGCAATTAGCGCCGGATGAGGAGCTGGAAGCGCATTGGGAAGGCTTTATCAAACAAAACCCGGAGTTAAAAATTGCCTTACAGCAAGCCATTGACTACCTTAAAACAACCGGACTGAACAAAAGCACCTTAAACGAGGATGAACGTATACGTTTGTTGAATGAAATTCAATCCACCGTCGAACGATCGTTGAAAAGAATAAAAAGCCGCCGGCTTATTCAACTCTCTGTTGCTTCCTGCGTAGCTATTACCTTACTTATTATTGGATTAAACCACTTTGTTTTCCAAGAAAGGGGAACCCTGTTTTCACCGGAACAAGAACTCATTGTTGGAAATCTGTTAAACAACGAAGACATTCAACTGATTACGGACGAGAAATCGCTATCGTTCCAAAATGATGTGCAAATGGAGTTCGATGAAAGCGGAAAAGCAAAAATTACACAGGGGAACAATGGAGGAAAAACTGCAGAATTAACTGGAAGCAAACAAAATACACTAATCGTCCCATACGGAAAACGCTCCACACTTACCCTTTCCGACGGGAGTAAAGTGTGGCTCAACTCCGGTTCCGTACTTGAATTTCCGGCCCAATTTACCGAAAACAAACGGGAGGTCCGGCTGGCGTCGGGAGAAATGTATATTGAAGTAGCACCCGACAGCCAAAAACCGTTTCACGTAAGCACTTCCGATTTTAACGTAAAGGTGTACGGCACCAAGTTCAATGTCTCCGCTTATGCCGACTCCCCACGATCGGTAGTGTTGGTGGAAGGCCGGGTGAGTTTGAAACCCGTAAATAAAAAAGAAATCTTTTTGTCACCCAGCGAACAAGCTGTTTATTCAGATAACGGAACCTTCAACACGCAAAAAGTAGATGTAAATCAGTTTATCAGCTGGAAAAACGGTTACCTGGAATTCGATAAAACCCCTATGACAGAAGTACTGAAACAGATCGGAAGATACTACAACCTCTCTTTTGACTTCGATAACGATGTGAACCTACAGAAGCGGACCTGTACCGGAAAAATTTATCTCTCAGAAAACCTGGATAACATAATGGCCACGGTAGGACTGCTGTCCTCAACTAAATACATAAAAGACAACGATCAAGTATTTATAATTAACGAATCCAATTAAACTTTAAGCCTATGCACAAAGACAGATGATAATAACAAAAAACAAAAGCCGAACGATACTGCAAATACCGTCCGGCCAAATTGAATTTAATTACCTGGATTATTAATAATTAAAATCGTACAAAGATATGAATAAACATTCAATTGAGGGAAGGAAGCCCCTCAATAATTTTCAACATTATCTAAAAATCATGAGAATAACCTTGTCTTTCTTATTTTTCTGCATACTGTTCTCCTCAGCGTCAAACAGTTATTCTCAGAAATTTACCATCAAATCAAAAACGGCTTCTATAAAAGAAGTGTGTAAGGAGATTGAAAAAGGAAGTGATTATGTTTTCATTTTCTCGGATAACTGTGAGAAGCTGATTGATAAGAAAGTAAACGTTGAAGCTAACTCAAAAGATGTGACGGAAGTTCTGAATGCAGTATTATCCAGCACAGGGCTCACGTATAAAATATTGGATAAACAAATTGTTGTCTATAAATCCACAGAATCTGCTCCGTCTGTAGCTGTTGAACAACCGGACATCAATATTATTCAACAACAAAAAACAAACACCATAACGGGAGTGGTAACTGACAAGTCGGGTGACCCTCTACCGGGTGTAAGCATTGTAGTGGTGGGTGTGGGTATCGGTACCGTAACCGATTTGGATGGAAGATTCAGCCTCACGATTCCATCTCAAGCGAAAGCTCTGCGTTTCTCGTTTGTTGGTATGATGACACAGGAGATACCCATCGAAGGAAGAACCACGATCAGGGTGCTGATGGAAGAGGAATTAATTGGAATTAAAGAAGTAGTGGTCACTGCACTTGGAATTGAAAGAAGCAAACGTAGCCTGAGTTATGCTACCGAACTGGTCAATGTGGAGTCCTTATCAGATGTTCGTGACCCCAGCCTGGCTACCTCCTTATCGGGAAAGGTCTCCGGAGTATCCATCTCTAATTCATCAGGTGCTTCTGGCGTGGGAGGTAGTTCCAGGATTATCATACGCGGTAACAAATCGATTAATCGCAGCAACGAACCTCTTATTGTGGTGGATGGTATACCTTATAACAATTCCAAAGGAGCGATTTCCACTGATAATTCAACCCGTGAAGTGGACTCTTTCGATGGGTTTTCCAACATCAATGCCGATGACGTACAGAGCATCAACGTGTTGAAAGGACCCGCTGCCGCAGCACTATACGGTTCTGCAGCAAATAATGGGGCAATTATCGTGACCACAAAAAAAGGTAAAATGGGTAAACCGCAGATTGAATTCAACTCCATCACCACCATAGACGTGCCCTATATGTTTCCTCATTTGCAAAACGAATACGCACAGGGATCAGGGGGAACCTACTCCTCCACAATTGATGCAATGAGTTGGGGACCGAAGATGAGTGGCCAGAAAGTGACCAACTGGACCGGTGAGCAAATTGAGCTCAACCCACAGCCAAATAATGTGAAAGACTTCTTTCTTAACGGCTACAACTTAACCAATACGTTATCGTACAGCGCTGGTAGTGAGCGATCGACAGTCTACTTCTCCTATAGCAACACCACGGCACGGGGTATGCTGAAGACAGACAAGTTGGAAAGACACAATTTCAACTTACGCCTTAATGCCGAGCTAATACCCAAATTACGAATGGATTTCAAGATCACCTCCTTTATGCAGGATATGGACAGCCGGCCTGCAAGTGGTGATGACTACTTCAGCCCCATGCAGAACTTATTGCGCATGCCAAGAAGTCTCAGAAGTGTGGATTTGAAGGATTTTGAATACTACAACGAGGAAGGATCTCTCAAACAAAATATCTGGGTACCGGGAGGCACGTCCACATTGAACAATCCCTATTGGTCGCTCTATCGTCGGGTAGCACCTACCAGTCGCAATAGAACCACAGCTTTTACATCCTTGAAATATGAATTCACAAACTGGTTATCGGCTCAAGCTAGGGTTTCCATGGATGCGATCCATGACGATGCCGAGGAAAAGATATATTGGGATGCGATTTACGTAAATAGCGGGAAAGGGAATTATTACACCTCTTTCAGTAAAGCACGGAATCTTACAGCTGATTTCATGCTCAATTTTCGGAAAGAGATTTCGAGCGGTTTGGTCTTTTCCGCAATGGCCGGAGGTGAAGTGAAGGACAGTAAAGCAAGAGGGCAATCAGCTTCCACCAACGGATTGACGGTAGAAAATAAATTTGCATTGAACTTCGGGGCATCAAATACTACCACCGACAGTGAATCGAGGGTACAAACACAAAGTCTTTACGGAACGGCTCAAATGGCTTATAAAGACATGATCTATCTCGACCTCACTGCACGAAACGATTGGAACTCCACGCTTCCACCCCCTTACGACTATTTCTATCCTTCTGTGGGTGCAACCGCCATCCTTTCTGAAATGGTCAAGCTACCCGATATCATATCGTTCGCTAAATTCAGAGGATCATATGCTGAAGTAGGAAATGGAGTGGGCTTTGCGTCCATCTTTCAGACCTACGGAAGAAATACGAACGGGCCGATTGGGCAAATCACCACAAGTGGCACGAAAGTGGCAGAACAACTGGTTCCTGAAAAATCCAAATCCTGGGAATTGGGAGGGGAACTACGGTTTTGGAATAACCGGATTGGCCTTGATTTTACCTGGTATAAATCAAACACCATTAATCAGTTAATATCTATTACGGCACCACCTACTTCAGGATATACCAGTACCCAAATCAATTGTGGCGATATCCAGAATAAAGGGATTGAATTGATGCTTTCGGGAAAACTGATAGAGAATAAACACTTTACATGGAATTCCTATCTGACATTTTCACGCAACAAAAACAAGGTACTTGAGTTATACCAGGGGGTTGACCGGTATGAACTAAGTATGCCCAATCTCTCTTTGGGAAATAGCTGGGTAGAGGTGGGACGCCCCTATGGGGAGATCTACTCAAGAACATTCAGGCGCGACACGCAAGGAAGGATCATAGTATCCGACAATGGATTACCCATCATAACACCCGATCCTGACCATTACCTTGGAAACTATAACTATGACTGGCAAAGCGGATTATCCAACTCATTCAGCTATAAGAACTGGCATTTAAATTTTCTTATTGATTTGAATTACGGTGGAATCAGAACATCTGCTACAGAATCCATGCTGATGTCTACAGGAGGTAGTGAGGCCACGCTATATGGACGGGATGGATTTATTTTTGAAGGCGTAAAGGAGGATGGCACTCCTAACGACGTGACAATAAATGCAGAGGCGTACGGAACACTCGTAGGAGGAAGGAGCTCAAACAACGGGCCCTCTGAGCTTTTTACCCATGAAGCTACCAATTCACGCTTGCGTGAACTTTCATTAGGTTATAATTTCGCGGTTAAGAGTGAACTGATTTCCGCCGTGAGGGTATCACTGGTGGGGAGGAACTTGCTATATTTTTATAACGGATGCGACTGGTTTGATCCCGATGTCACCTACGATACTGGAGCAAATGGGCAAGGAGCTGAGAACTCATTCCTGCCGGGGGCACGCACTTTTGGTTTAAATATTAAGTTATCATTTTAACCATTAAATTCATCAAATATGAAACATCTAAATATTATAAAAAGAGAGAAACTATTCTCTCTGATATGGATATGCATCGTCTGTTTTGCTTGTACTGATCAGTTTGAGAAATACAACCTGAATAAAACCCAATTGATGGAAATTACCGACAAGGAACTTGCAGGCCTTTTTACACGCGCCCAGATTTCAGGGAACTGTTTACTCACCAGCGATCAATACAGCAGGGGTAAAAGCAATATCTCTGATCATTTTTCCGGGTACACAGTCATCGGAGGAGTTGACAGGGAACAAAATGTACTTCATTTATCGCACGAGCAGTCGGTATTCAAGACTTTTTACAGTCAGTCCATTCCAGCTATTGTGGCTATCTTGAACAATACTGTGGATGAAAACCCTACTGCATACCACGTGGCCATGATCTGGAAAGGATATGTAATGCACCGGATGGCGGATGCCTGGGGACCCTTGCCCTATACCGAAGCAGGCAATGGCAAAGATGTAATCCCCTATGAAAGTGTCAAAGACATCTACTACAATATTTTCAGGGATCTGACTGCGGCAGTTGACTATCTGACTCCCGAAGTCAGCAGGAATCCCGGATTAAATGTATTTGGAGCAGGGGATATCCTTTACAACGGTGAAGTTATTCAATGGATAAAATTTGCCAACACCATGCGCCTTCGTCTAGCCTGCCGGATATCCAATGTTGATCCTGAAAAGGCAAAAACCGAAGCGGAAGCAGCGGTTAAGGGTGTGATGATGGAAAATAATGAGGACAACGCCATGATCATGGATCTTCCCTCGTTCAACGGTGTTCAAAATGGGATGTGCCGTATCGGAGGATGGCATCAAAACTCGATGAGTACTAGCATGGAAAGCGTTTTGAAAGGATACCAGGATCCCCGCCTTCAGGAGTATTTTTCTGTTGTGAAGCAAGAGACTACCGTTGACCAACCTGAAATCATGGCAAATATAGGCGGTTATCATGGTTTGACCAGTGGTTTTACGGCTGAGGATATTGTTGCATTTAAACTTTATTCCAACTTCGGACCGAGATGGGTTGGAGAAAATGTTGTCTCTACAGAAGTTCCCATAAACGTGAGTAATGCTGCCGAAACCTGGTTTCTGAAAGCCGAAGGTGCCTGGAGGGGGTGGAATATGGGAGGCACCGCTCAATCGTTCTATGAAAAAGGGATTGAAGTCTCTATTAGACAGTGGAGAGGGGCCTCTTTTCCCGCATCCCAAATTCAGGACTACATAAACAGCCTTGCAACACCCGTCGCTCCGGATAATCATCCCTATTATGATCCACCAATGACAGATATCCCCGTGAAATACACATCAAACAGTGAGAAACAGTATGAGCAGATCATGACCCAAAAATGGTTGGCACTGTTTCCGGATAGTTGGGAAGCCTGGACAGAATATCGGAGAACACGACTCCCAAAAATCTATCCAAAAAAGAATTCAATGAATCCGAATATTGATGTATCAAGAGGTATGATTGTAACCAGATTACCGTATCCCGATGATGAAAAAACGGGGCAACCCGATGAAATAGCCAAAGCAGTGACATTGCTGGGCGGTCCTGATCTCGAATCTACTCCTCTCTGGTGGGATGTAAATCCCAATGGTAACTAATACGAAAGACTTCTCTTCTCAAGGGGAAGAAAAGTCTTTTCTTCCCCTATCTTTTTTGGAATAATATCATAAAATGTTATGAATAAGCTATTTGCGCTCAGTATAATTTGGACGCTATCGGTCATTTCACTCTTTTCGCAAGGATATCTGCTTCGAAAAGATCGGGCAGCTTCTATCTGGTGGACAGAGGGAGTGTATAAGATAATGCAGGAACATAAAACTCCTTCCGTCAAAAAAACAGTTCAGATTTATTCAGCAAGAAATGAATCCGAATCATTCCAGGTCGTCCTCACAGGCAGACAAACACTGCGCAACGTTGCTGTTACATTAGAGGCTTTTCATGATAAAAACGGAAACGAAATTGATACCTCAAACTTGTCTGTTCGTTTGGTGGAATATGTTCATGTGAAAAACGCTTCGGGATTGCAGCATAAATCCGGTCTTTATCCCGATCCATTACCGGCTTACAGCGAGCCGTTTACGGTAAACGAAAGAGAAAGCTTTCCGTTATGGATTACTGTTTACGTTCCCCCTGGCACACCCAAAGGAGATTACATTTCAGCTTTGACTTTCCGCTCCGAAAATTGGGAACAAAAAGTATCCATAAAGCTGCATGTCTGGGACTTTGCTCTTCCTCCTTCTCCTGTTATGCGTTCGGCTTTTGGATTTTATGGAAACAACGTAAAAAGATACCATAACCTCACAAATATCGAAGATTATTTGAAAGTTCAGGAGCTCTATTTTCAGACTTTCCGGCAATACCGCATATCTCCACAGGAGTTCTATGAGGGCAATGAGATCAAAAAAAGTGTAACCGGCATACCCTGGTCGGGCGGAACTTACGACCCTGATACTGTATTTGAGGGAAGATACTCCTTCCAGGTAAATGACCGCAACTACAGTTCTCACTTTCCGGCATCATATTCCGAATTGATTAAAATTGATTATAGAAAGCCCTATAACATTAAATTCTGGGTGAAAACGCACAAAGAAAAACAGGTGTATGCTGTCGCCATTAAATGTTACGATAAAAATCGCCAGGAACTACCTTACGACATCAAGTTCAAGCGGTTCTACGGATCAACATCATGGCAAGCCGATTCCCTATACATAGACCCGGATCTTCCTTTTTTCTACAAAGACGAAATGATGATATACCGTCCTTTTCCACGAGAAGCCGTTTATGCCGGCATTCAGCTTTATGCCGTATTGAACGACCCTTACGGTCTTACTGCACAAGAGCCTGTGGGAACCACATGGTTTGACAACATTCTTTTCGAGGATGTCATCACGAAGGAAAACCTTCTTCCTCATGGAGATTTTGAAGTAGACATTCATCAACTAAAGGTGAACTTGAATTTTGATGATTTTGATCATGCTGCTGAAAAGTATCTCGATGAATATGGTTTTACGGGTTTCAGATACAAAATCCCCGAACTGAGAGAAGGCAATTATTATGGAAGAACAACTCAATATTTCAATGGTTTTGTAGGGGGTACACCAGAATATGAAAAACTGATTACTTCTATTTTGTCACAATTGCAGGATCACTTGGAACAAAAGGGATGGCTTGGAAAAGAATATCTGTATTGGATTGACGAGCCGAAACAGGAATACTACTGGTTTGTGCGGGAAGGGATGGAAATGATTAAAAAGGCTGCGCCAAAACTCACGACGTTGATCACAGAGAACAACCCCGGCCCTGAAATCATGGATGTTACGGATATCGGTTGCCCCGTTTTGGCGAGATTCAACTACGATTCATCCAAACCGTGGATGGACAAAGGCCGTGAGATGTGGTCCTACCTGATGACCTGGCCTAAGCTACCCCATCTGAATCTTTTTATTGATAACCCCCATGCTGTTGATCTGCGTGTATGGGCTTGGTTATCCTACAAATGGGGACTAAAAGGATTGTTGTGCTGGTGTAGCAATTACTGGGATTCACCGGGGATATCCCCTGAAAAACAGTCTGTGTGGGACAACACCATGCAATATTTTGGCGGATACAATAATCCGGTAGGAGGTGCTGCTGAATTTGGAAATGGAGACGGCATGTTTTTCTACCCACCAAACCGTCAACCCGAAACAGATAAAAGAGCTTACATCACAGGGCCCGTTCCTTCCATTCGACTGTCGGTTCTTCGCGATGGAATGGATGACTATGATTATATGAAGATATTGGAAAATTATGTCTCAAAAGCCTCTCCTGAGGAAGCCTCTTTGGTAAAACAGGCAGAGGCGCTACTGCATATAGGTGATGAAATAGTTGCCAGTGATACTGTTTATGCAAAAGATCCTCATATTCTTTTAAAAAGAAGACAGGAAATTGCTGAAATGATTGAAATATTCAAAACTAAAAAAAGCCAATGAGATATCTACAACCTATCATTCTTCTTGCAACATTGTCTGTTATCTGTTGTACCTCTCCAATAAGAGTACATGATAATCCGTTGAATTATGTCGATCCGTTCATCTGCACCGAAGGAGATAACGGCATGCTTTATCCGGGACCAGCCATGCCATTCGGATTGGTACACCTTTCACCCGAAACCGAAGGGGATTCGCACGTCGGATACTATTACGAGGACGATTCGATTGAGGGATTCTCGCATACCCGTATTGCCGGTGCGGGCTCCAAGGGAAAGGGAGGCGGATTGCTCATCAAACCCGGCATAGGCCTGTTTACCAATCAGATTGAGAAGTTTCGCGAGCCGTTGGTAAAAAGTACCGAAGAAGCCCGTCCGGGTTATTACAGGGTCAAGCTTGAATCGGGGGTAAATGTCGAGTTAACGACCTCGGACCACGTAGGGTTTCATCGCTATACCTTTCCTAAGGATCAAAGAAAAAATCGCTATGTGGCTGTTGACCTATCACATAGTTATGTAGGAATGCTGGATGCAAAAATAAATATCAAGAGTGAGAACGTAATAACAGGATATTTCAAATCACTACATAACAGTGGAGGGGGATATCATACACTCTATTTTGCCATCGTCAGTGATCAACCCTTTGAAACATTTACTTCATGGGATGGTGCAGATTGTGGAAAAGTAAATGAAAGACAAGGTAAACAAATTGGTGTATGGTTGGAATATCCCGAAAACGGAAAAAACCAAGTTTGCCTAAAAGTGGGTCTGTCGACAGTCGATGAGGAATTGGCCTATGAAGAGGCTCAGAACGAGATTAAAGGATGGGACTTTGATCAGGCACAGAAGCTTTGTGCAGGTCGTTGGGAAAAAATGTTACGGAAAGTGGAGGTGATCGGAGGTTCGGAAGAATTGAAAACTATTTTTTATACGCATTTGTACCATAGCTACTTGGTGCCACATTTGTCAAGTGCTTCAAATGGCGACTATCGCCCTTTGAACCAACCTAATATGGTATTGAACACAAAAGAAACTGCTCCCGACTTCACATATTACTCTGCATGGAGTCTCTGGGATGATTTTCGAAAATATTCATTGGTGTCGTTGCTTGAACCTTCATACACCAGAAACATTGCCCGTTCACTGGTTGACTATTACGCACACAAGAACAAGGAGGGAAGAGATGCAAAATACTCTCCCACACCCCATATCCGCATGGAGTTCAATAGTACGGTAGTAATGGATGCCTGGAATAAGGGGATCAGGGATTTCGACGCATCAATTGCCTATGAAGGGATGAAAGAGTATGCTTTGAATGCAGAGGGAGAGCGTATCAGTGACCAACTGGAACATTTTTACCACGCTTATGTTGCCATGTTGATGGCGAAAGAATTGGGGAAAGAAGAGGATGCCGAAATGTTTCGAATCAAAGCACTTGGATATAGAAATGTGTGGTGTGCCACGCAAAAAGATCGGGAAGGGACGATGCGTGGCTTTTTTACTCCTGCAGGAAAAGAGGTGGAAGACGTAGAGGATTTTGAAAAACATGTGTACGAGGGACATCTGTGGCACTATCGCTGGTTCGTGTTGCATGATGTGGAGGGATTGGCGTCGCTGCGCGAAGGCAAAGAGCAGTTGGCCCAAGACCTGGAGTACTTTTTTGAAAATGACCTGTTTATGATGGTCAATGAACCCGATATACATGCCCCTTTCCTGTTTAATTATCTCGGGAAGCCCTGGTTGACCCAGAAATGGGCACGAATCTTTACAACCAAAGAAGTAACGCAACGCTACCACAACCATGGTTTATACGAAACACCCGTCGTATCACGCATATTCAGGGCAGACACCAAAGGGTATATCGAAACCATGGATGACGATGCAGGAGCAATGGCTTCCTGGTTTGTGATGAGTGCCATGGGGTTGTTCCCCTCAGATCCTGCGATGCCTTATTATCTAATTGGGTCTCCCATATTTCCCGAGTACCGGATTCAGCTGGAGAAAGGAAACGTCTTCACGGTTAAAGCAAACAACGTGAGTGAGGATAATTTCTATATCCAATCTGCCACGCTAAACGGAGTGGAATTCGATCAATGCTGGATATCCTATGATACCATCATGTCGGGTGGAGTGCTGGAATTTGAAATGGGAAATGTACCCAATAAAAAGTGGGGTAAGTCGGGAGATATTCCTTCCGGCATGAAAGAAACCTTCTGAATAAGAGCTGATCAGATGGATCCACATATTCGAAATTGATATAAATTATTTCAAATGGAAATTATAAAAAGTACTTTTTTAAAAAGAAGAAGATGGTACCCGATGTGGATGTTATCTGTGTTGCTTATTATTCATGCCAATTTATGCTTCTCTCAGGAAACTGTTTTTCGTGTCGCAAAGATATGGGATCACGCGAACCACAATGCATTTACTGATTTAATAAGGCATGAGGGGAAATTTTATTGCACATTCAGAGAAGCTGATTCACATTTGATCTTTCCTTCTAAACAGAATGGAAGAATCAGAATTCTCTCTTCTGAGGATGGATACAACTGGATATCGTTTGCTTTGATAAGCAAAGAGGGATTCGATCTGCGCGATCCGAAACTGTCGAACACTCCCGAAGGGCGACTGATGTTGCTTGTGGGTGCCCTGGAGTGGGATAAGGATAAAGAAAAACAGATCAATAGTCGTAATACACAAGTGTCGTTTCTGGATGATCAGACAAGAAGATTCTCCGCTTTGCAAGAGATTATCTTCGATGAAAACTTCACAACCGGGCATAATTGGTTATGGCGTATCACATGGTGGCGTGGTACAGGTTACGGAGTGGTCTATACAGACAATGCTGTATATCTGGTACAGACAAGCAATGGTACCCATTATTCATTCATTACCAAACTCAACATTCCGGGATCTCCGAGCGAAGCGTCTATTGCTTTTAAACGCAGCGATGAAATGGTGATGGTGATCCGGCGTGATGGGGATAATGAAGAGGATCGAAAAGGATATATCGGCAGATCATTCAAACCATATACAGAATGGACATGGATACCCACAGAACGTCTTGGGGGACCGGCGATGATCAGGTATACCGACGAACAGTTCATTGTAGCGTCCCGTTCGTATAAATACGAAAAGGAGCATGCGACCCTTTATCTCCTTGGTGATGACAACCGGTTAAACTGTATAACCGAATTACCTTCCCACCGGGATTGCAGTTATGCCGGCATGGTGTTCTACGATAATAAACTATGGGTATCCTATTATTCGTCTCATGAAGGTAAGTCATCGATCTATATGGCAACAGTACCTTTATCGTATATTGAGCATAATATCTGGTAATAATGAAGCTGGTTTTTATATTATTGATGTTGTTTATTCCGTTAATCGGAAGAGGACAAACTGTTTTCACTTTAAATATACAGGAGAAAGCGGGAATCAATCACTATTTCTGGAAAGCTGCCGGACACGATTTTATGTTTCAAATGACTGATGATGATGCCGGAAAGTATCTTTTATCCCGAATTAGCAGTTACAATTCCATTAAATACATACGGAGCCATTTCACTTTCAACAGCGACGATAAGGGTGGCCAGATTGTAGTATATGATCCTGATGGAAAATACCATTACGATTTTTCAAAGATAAATCATACTTTTCAAAACTATCTCACACACGGAATCAAACCCATAGTTGAATTCGATTTCTTTCCCGACAATTTTGCTAAGCCATTGGGTAACGACACCAACAATGAAGGTTTTACAGGGAAAAATGCACAACCGAGAGATTGGTTGGAATGGGAACAGTTGATGAGAGCTTTTATGGAAAACCTGATAGAAACATTTGGGAAGGAAGAGTTAAAAACCTGGTATTACGAGGTATGGAATGAACCCGACAATTGGCCAACCGAACATCTTCATATTTTTTTCAGGCTTTATGATACATTTGCTGATGTTGTGAAATCATATGATCAGGATTTTAAGGTTGGTGGACCGGCAACTTACAATTTGTATGCATTAAAAGCATTTTTAGATCATGTGACATCAGGGACAAACTTTGTAACCGGTGAAGTAGGTTCTCCCATAGATTTTATTTCCCATCATATTTATGGATTATCCGGAGGATGGTTACATGCTCCTCCGGAAATTGTTCCCCAGGTAAGCCGTTTTTCGCAAGAGTTGCACTGGATCAAACGTTTGCTGGATAAATATGAAAGTATAAAAGATATTGATTTTCATCTGAATGAGTGGGGTGTTTGTTCTAATTTTCAAAAGGCACAAGCGCAATATCCACAGCTTGAATACCGTAACAATGAGTTCTCACCCTTATTCATGACAAAGCTGATTGACTGCCTGTATGCACTCGAAGACAACTACGATTTTAAAACTTCCATGTTGCTTTACTGGGGCTTCTCGTGGGAAGATCAAAAAAATGAAATGTTTACCGGAAACCGGGAACTGACTACCGGGGGTCATACGCCCAAACCCATATTGACGGGATTTGAGCTATTGGCCAAACTGCAACCCGAGAGATTAAAGGCAATTGGCAACGTCCCGGGTGACCGCTTGGGAATTATCCCGACCATCGGGTCGAAGGAATTGGCTTTCATCGTATACAATTTTAATGAGACCGATGATGATTTGTCAAAAACAGATCAACTCAGGATCGACGTGAACGGACTGATTCCCAATACAGAATATCAAACTAAAATATATAAGCTGAACAGGGAGTATAATAACAGTTATGCGAAATGGTTGAAAATAGGTTCACCTTCAGTACCCGGTAGACTACCCGCTGATTGGTCCGCAAAAGTGAGCAATTTGGAGCTCGAAAACGAAATTATTATATCCGACCATTCAGGTACATTATCGTTTAATGTCGTTTTATCCCGACATAGTATGAATTTGTACACCATCGACTTAACATTGTAACAAGTAAAAAAATGGGAAAATACAACAGCGTATGGATAATAATCCCCATCATATGTGCCTTGTTGGCAGTATATGGCTTCGGCATGTTTTTTAGTTTCGGCGTTGCCCTTTCATGTATCGTTATTCTCTGTATAGTGTACAACATGAAAAGGAGAAAAGAAATATGGATTTTCATTGCTGCACTCTTATTTTCAATCATTGGTGACTGGTTCCTAAGTCACAGGAAGGGGATTCCCATTCGTTTTATTTATGGGATCATTTGTTTCTTCGTAGCGCATTTGGGATATCTATGGTTTTCATTGAAAAACGGAAAAATCAATAAAAAGGTGTTGTATGTAATCTTAGTTGCATATCTTGTTTTTTTCTTTTTATTAATTTATCCCTATATCGATGACAAGATATTAATAGCAGCAGTTCTTAGCTACCTGCTAATATCGTGCGTTTCATTTGCTACTGCAGCAGGTATACGATTCCCTATACTTTCAAAATGTTTGTTTGTGTCAGGCCTCGCCAGTATCCTATTTTCCGATACGATCATTGCTTTCAGAGAATTCGCGGGTATCAACGAATCGAATTTCCTGATTATGCCCACTTACTATTTATCCCACATTCTGATGACCCTCGCATTGATCTTGACTGCAAATAACGAAAAGAATCATCAAATAAACACCAATTAAAATAATTCACAATGACACGCAAAATATTTTATCTTTTGATACTCACCTTACCGGTTGCTCATCTGCTACAAGGACAGAACAGATTCATCGTTGAGCCCTATATCCAGCATGTTACCGATACCTCATTTCATGTATTGTGCGAAACAGCCGAAATAAGCAGGCCCATTGCATTCCTGGCTGTTGCCGAACACAATACGCTGAAAGCAAATTTTAAACAGGTAGAACAGGAAAGCAAAAATGGATTGTTGCACAAGGTGACTTTCAATGGATTAAAAACAGGCGAACAGTATGTTTACCGCATTGCTACGATAGCAGGCAGGGATACTTTATGGGGCCCTATCAGTCGTTATGCTGTTCCCGATTTCCACCGCCAACCTGTTGTATGTACCGTTATCGGCGATACGCAAAACAGTCCCGAGATGTGGGGACATTTTTCCGAAATGATTGCACAGGAACGTCCGACCTTTTTACTGCATGTAGGCGATATGATACAGTATGGGCCAAATAAAGATGATTGGACGGATGAATTCTTCTATCCGGCTCGAGACCTGTTTCGTTTTTATCCACTCTATCCCGTCCTTGGAAATCACGAAGGCAACAGTGCTTTTTATTACCAATATTTTGATTTACCTGAACCCAAATGGTTCTATACGCAAAAAAAAGGAAATACCCTGTTTATTTTTGTCAATACCAATATGGATATTCTTCCCGGATCAAAACAGTATCGGATGCTTGAAAATGCACTCGCTTCATCGGATGTACAATGGAAAATAGCACTCCATCACCATCCAGTTTATGTCTCCTCGGGATACTATAACCTGGTCGAACAAAAGACCATTACCGGTGACCCGAACACCACGCAGCTTCGATCTTTGTATGAAACCTATGGGGTAGATCTCGTTTTCAACGGACATATTCATAATTACGAGCGTACCATGCCTATTTATCAGGGACAGATTGATACGGAAAAAGGGGTAACGTACATTACCACTGGCGGTGGCGGCGGCAAGCTGGATGAAGCAGCCATATCCAGGACGTGGTTTATGGCCGAAACCAAAAGCAGACATCATTACATCAAAATAAAGATATGGGATAATACACTTTCTCTCGAAGCTATTGACAGTACAGGTTTAGCATTCGACCGTTGGGAAAAAGTCAAAGACAGGACATGGTTAACAACTCCACTTATTGAGTGTGATTCGTTCTCTTTTATGGAAAAAACAAAAGTGATTGTTAGAAATCCGAATCCGAACAGCACTTTGGTCGTTCAAGCAAATGGGACATATCAGTTAACCACCTCGGAAGAAATGCAAGTGACGTTGAATGAAACAACCATACTCACTGCATTTGTGAAAAACAATGCTGGAGTAGAAAGTCGTCCCAGTACCCGTACATTTTCAAAACTTACATTGATGCCGGCACAAAAGAAAGCAAGAAAAACAAAAATAAAAGCTGAGTATTATGAGGGCTTTTATACAGTACTTCCTGATTTTGACAAACTAAAACCCTTGAAAACTTTCATGACAGATACCCTTTCTCTGGATGTGATACAACCGAGAGTTGAAAACCATTGGGCTGCACGATTTCAGGGGAAATTCACCGTACCTGAGACAAAAATATACAGATTCCTCCTGGAGTCGTACGATGGTAGCCGCTTGCTGGTTGACGCCAAAGAGATCATTAACAATGACGGAATGCATTACGAAATCAGAATGGATAATTATGTTGCTTTGGAAAAAGGTGAACATACCTTCGAGGTACAATACTTCGATTTTACCAGACGTGAAACCCTCCGTCTCTGGATGAATCCGATATACAGTGATTTAATAGAATTTAATGAATATCTCAGATGACCTATCATAAGCCCATTTTGAAACAAGCCTGTATGAAATATGCTTTATTATTCTCTCTATTGTTCTTGAGCAACACTTTACTTTACAGTCAAATTCGATATGACTTTGATTTGGAACAATCTGTAGAACACGCCGATTTGATCCATTCAAAAAAATGGTCTGATGAATTTGGAAAACAGGTATTAAATATCAAAGCATCGGGGAATAAAAGGGAGTTAAACTTAGCAATTGAAAGGAATGATGTGGATTGGACAAGAGTGAAATACATGGTGTGTGAAATATACCATCCCAATGCGCACACACTCTTGTTAGATATTTGTTTTTTTCGTAAAAATGAACCCATTCGGAAAGAAAAAGAGGGATTAATCAAACCTTGGTTGAAGTGCACGATAGGAGTTTTGCCAAAACTGAAGACGCAGGTTATCTTCCCTTTTGAATATTTGACCTCACAAACGATTTTCCTTCCACGTTTTCCCCGTCAACTGAAAGGGGTTCTCACAGGCAGCCGCATTGACATGGAAGAGGTGGAACAATTCAGCCTCCGTTTTTTCCCTTCATTGGAACCCAATTTTGCTCCTGAAATTGAGATTGCATCAGTTTATCTGACCGATCAAATACCCAAAAATTACAAGGCTCCACAGAAAAAATATGTTGATCAATTCGGTCAGTGGACTGGTCGTGAATGGAAGGGAAAAGTACACAGTGAAAAACAATTGGAAAAGAACATGCGTCAAACTGAAAAATCGATATCTCACGCATCCTTTCCAAGTGGATGGAGTCAGTACGGTGGGTTGAAAGCCATTCGTTTCGAAGCTACCGGATTCTTCAGGGTGCATCACGACGGTAAACGTTGGTGGTTTGTTGATCCTGAAGGTTGTGCTTTCCTCAGCACAGGTATCAACTGTATCACATCCTCACAGTCATGCGTATATAATGAGATGGAAGATCTGTTGGAGTGGATGCCTGAAAAAGAGGGAAAGTTCGCCTCTATCTATTCCTTACAGGGCCCTTTAAAAAGAATTGATTATTTCCAGGCCAATCAAATGCGCGTATACGGCGATCAATGGCTGGAGAAGTGGAAGGTAACGACACCAAAAATGATGAAAAAATGGCGGTTTAATACGGTAGGGAACTGGAGCGAAAAGAATTTTGGAAAAGAAAGCAATCTTCCCTATGTGCACCACATGAATGGATTCCCGTCGACCGAAGTATATCTGTTCAGGGATTTTCCGGATGTATATGCTCCTGAATACCGTAACAGCGCTGCAGAATATGCTCTTCAGCTGCTTCCCTTGAAAGATGACAAACAATTATTGGGTTATTTCCTGTGCAACGAGCCAAAATGGGCTTTTGGCGATCATGTGATAGCTTATGAGATGTTCGCTACAAATCAGCTGAGCTACAGTAAGCTCGAGTTTGTCAGATGGTTGAAAGATAAATATAAAGATATCCATTCCTTTAACATAGTGTGGAATTTATCTTTGAGATCCATCGATGAGATATTGTTGAAAACCTTCAAAAAATATCCATCGGAATCATCCATAATTGATTTTAGAGAATTTACTGCTATCATGGTCGATGAATATGTAAAAGTAGTATGTGAAGAGGTAAAGAAGGTCGATCCAAACCACTTGAACCTGGGTATGCGGTATGCATGGATTAGTACCGATATTTTGGTGAAACCGGCCCGCTATTTTGATGTATTATCGATGAGCGCCTACACGTCCCCGGTGCCTCCTCCAACAGAAGAGATATCCCGGATAAGTGGCCGTCCGATACTCCTCAGTGAGTGGCACTTCGGTTGTGCTTTAGACGGTGGATTGCCTTCCAGCGGATTACAAACCACCCTCACACAGAAAGAGCGGGGAAAGGCGTATCGCATGTATGCTGAAAATGGATTTTCCCGTTCCGAGATTATTGGCATGCACTGGTTTCAATGGGCAGACCAGGCCCTACTGGGTCGGCGCGATGGTGAGAATTACAACATAGGATTGCTTGATATCTGTTTGCTGCCCTATCATGATCTGGTAACAGCAGCCACAGTTGCACATGAAAGGATGTATGATCTGGCTCAGGGGAAAACTAAACCATATATGTTTACGCATTCTCCAACTCCAATCATAGGTGCACAGGAATAGAAAATATTGATTATTGCAAATGATCAAAGAGAGTCCTATACGACACAATTGAAAATCAAGAATGTTAATCGCATGAAATATCAAACATTCTTTCCCATCATATTATTAATCATTCTTGCATGTAACAAGAGTGGTCATGAATGGAGAATAATACACGATAATCAGAGAGCATTAATTAATTCGGGAATATTAAGTAGTGAAATATCATTAGACAAATATTCGGCTGGCGTGACGATGCATGTAAAGTCTGATACATTATTTACCGGAACTTATTATTTCTCCTTCGCTTTATGGAAAGCAGATCCTAATAAAGAGCCACAAGGAATAGAGACCGTGCTGACCAATGTGGAACAGAAAGCATCTGTAAAAAATCAAACGGATGCGCTATATATACAACATAATAATAACCATTCGCTACAATCTGTTCAATGGATAGATTCTTTAATGATTTATTCAAAAGACAAATCGTTACAATTGAAGGCTCAAGAAATAAAAAGTATCTCAGAAGGGTCTTTACAACTTACATTGACTTATAAAGTAACCGGAACAAAATATAAAGGCATGCTGGTTGAAATGATTTATGAGATATACGATGGTTATCCGGTAATTCGTCAAAGAATTAATTTCATAAATAAAAGCAAAAACTGGATTAAAATTACGCATCTGAACGTCTTTGAAGTTAAACTTAATAACTATTTTACGACCACCCATTTAACTCCAAAAACAAAGGAAATAGATCCAAGCATCATTGCTTTAGGTAATGGAAATAACGCAAGAGGAATCATTATTGGCAGTGAAATGCCATCCAGGTTGCGGTTGTTAAATGACAGGGGTATTGCAGGGTACCATCCTGATTATTTTGAATGGATTGTTGGTCCAAACGAAACATTTGAATCTGAGCCGGTTTTTTTATATGCGTTTTCAGGGAACAACTTTAATAAAAACGGAATGTCCTCTACAGCACTTGATCGTTGTGTAGAAAAGGATTTTCGGAATTTTCTAAAAGAAAAAGTATTGTTACAGACTAACTTGAAAAAAATGGTAGCTCCCCTATTCTGTACCTGGACTAATTACGGCGCTAATATTAATGACAGTAGTATGAGACAGGCTGCAGACATAGCTTCACGTATCGGTTTTAATTGTTTCCAGATAGATGCAGGCTGGTCAAAAACTAGTAATCCAAACCAATGGGGTATATCGACTATTTGTCCCGACACTGAAAAATTCCCGGATATGAAAAGATTGAATTTATATATTCGTTCTAAGAATATGATGCCGGGATTGTGGTATTCGGTTTTTATGGAACAGGAAGATGCTGAACTTGAAAAAGTCCCATTGTTTAGCGTACCGATGGTAAAACGAGCAGGAGGTTTGGGAATAAGCTTCGCTTATAAAAAAGGAAGGAATAAATATGTGAACGATATCGTTTATTTAAATAAAACTTATGGAACAAGCTATTTCAAACAGGATTTGAGTAATATATGCTATGGAGATTTGGCAAAAGGACATGAGAGCCGTACTTTGAAAGAGTCCTATTTAAGAGGACTGCGAGGCTTACTTGCATCTCAGGACAAAATACATCAAATGGGACCGGAAATAGTCTTGCAACTTTCGCATGAAATTTACTGGAGTACACCCGGGCCACCGGGAGATATTGCTGTTTTGAAACATGCTGACTTATATCACTCATCGCCTAATGAATACTGGGGAGCGGGCATGAGAGGTCAACTGGTAAATAATTCATGGAACATGAACAATGATAGCCTAAGTCAAAAGCTTATAGAAGGCTGCTTCAGAGCCAGAAAGCTTTGGTATGACCATAGAGGATTACCTCTTGAGCGTATAGAGGTGTTTGGGGCCTCTATCACCAACTACAAGGGAAGCCTGACACCCCAAATACAAGACAGACAAATATGCAGTTGGTTGACGGGGGCACCATTATCCTTTTCCGGCGATCTGACATCACTTACTACCGAAAATATAGAACGTTACCGTGACCGTTTTGCAATAGTGAACACGCTTCAGAAAAAGTATAATATTTATTCTCACTTTCAATATAGTGGAGTTCCTACATTAACAGATGAAGGATGGCACTGGTGGGGAAAGCTTAACAACCAAGGATACGGAGCAGTAGTAATACTAAGGGGAAATGGTGGCGTTGAAAAACAGAGTATTTATATACCATGGGTTTTCCCTGATAGCAGATATCACCTCAAAGCATTATTAAATGATGCCGATCTTGGTTATTTCACAGGAAAGGAACTTCAAGGCGGAGCTGTTACATTATCCCTACAAAAGTATGGACAAGAAATTATTGAACTTTCAAAATAAAAGTAATATGAAATTCAATACGATATTCAAATGGGATCTGTTTTTATTGTGTAGTTTGTTAATTATATCATGCTCAAAATACAAACAACCCGCGGCATACGTGAATCCGTTTATATGCACACAAGGTGATCACGGTCACTGGCTTCCGGCGGCATTGACTCCCTTTGGGAAAGTGGAATTATGCCCCGACACCTATCCCGGCAGCCTGACCGCTCACGGCAACCTGGCCCACTCGGGCTATGACTATTCCGATCGACACGTAAGAGGATTTAGCCATTTACACCGGGGAAGTTCAGGAGGAGGAAGTATTCATGATCGGGCAGGAGTCATTTCCATTGTGCCTTTTACCGGGGAGAAAACCGATACCTTCTTTATCAATCCCGTACTGGAGATCGATAAAACATCTGAATTTGCCAAGGCCGGATATTATGCCGTAACGTTGACGGAGGACCACATCAAAGCGGAATTGACAGCAACACAAAATGTCGGCATGCACCGGTATACGTTCCCCGAAGGGAGTGATGGTAAGATATTTCTCAATACTGGAAATCGCTCGTTGGGCATGATTTCTTCGTTGAAAGATGAGCATACAATTGAAGGATCGGTAGATGGTTTCTATTTTGTGTTGAAGTCGAATACGCCAATAACAACAACAACTGTTTGGGAAAACGACACACTTATTGCCGGTGATGCACTTAACGGTATCGTCGGAAACGGTATTGTCTGCGATTTTAATCAAACGTCGGAAGAAATACGCTTCAAGGTAGGCATATCCTTCACCGGTTTGGAAGCTGCCTACGAAAACATGGAACATGATTGTCCCGGATGGGATTTTGACCAAGTAAAGGAAGATGCGTTTGCCGAATGGAACGAGGTACTGGGATCCATTGAAGTGGAAGGTAAGAACGAAGAAGACAAGACAATCTTCTACACAGCTCTATACCATAGTTGCTTCCTGCCAGTGGTCTATTCGGATGTCTCCGGCACATACCCCGGACTGGATTGCAATACACACCAGGCTGAAGGGTACAAACATTATGGAGGGTATGCTTTCTGGGATTCGTTCCGCACCAAATATCCGCTCTACAGCTTATTTCAACCTTCGGTATACAAAGATATTGTTGCTTCTCTTCGCGATCTGTATATGCAGGCCGACAATTGGGCTCCCTTTCCTGAGACCGACCACCCGGCCCACGGTGTAATGTTTGTTGCAAAAGGAAAAGATGGATGCAGCGTGCCTTTTACATGCCGCCACGAACACATGCTGATGGTAATGGCAGATGCCTACATGAAAAATTTATTCCCTACAGACTTGAAAGAGGTATATCCTTATATGCGCAAGGAAGCCCTGCTTCAAATGCCGGAACGGTACGACACGATCGGATTTATTCCGGCGCGTCCCGACCAGACAGGAGAATATTGCTGGGACAACTGGTGTATGGCACAACTGGCTAGGGAGTTGGAAAATCAATCCGACCATGACTATTTCATGAAACGGTCTCACTACTGGAAAAATACATGGGATCAGGATATCCGGTTTTTCAGGGCACGGAAGGCAGATGGAACTTGGCTTGATTTTCCGGATGACCCAAGGGAAAATCGGGAGAAATACACCTACGAAGGCAGTAAATGGCATTGGCGATGGAACGTATTGCATGATGTGCCCGGTTTGATCGGTGCTTTTGGAGGAAAAGAAGCATTCATCAAGGAACTGGAGTACTTCTTTGATCATGATCTATATACGGCGGGGAACCAGATCGACTTGCAGACGCCCTTTCTATTCAATGACGCAGGTGCACCCTGGTTAACACAAAAATGGGTGAGAAAACTGCTCACCGAACCTGTTGTACAATATTATGGGACACATGATTTCTTTCCTGAACCCATCTTTAGAAAAATCTACAAAAATTCACCGGATGGCTATCTGCTTGAGATGGATGACGACTACGGATGCATGGCCGCATGGTATACCTTGAGTGCCATGGGATTATACCAGGTGTGTCCGGGTAATACCCGATACAACCTTACAGCTCCCATTTTTGATGTCGTCACGATTAAACTTGATCCGAAAGTGTACCCCGGGAGGAAGTTTATGATTAAAGCCCGAAATCTGAATGAAAAGAACATCTACATTCAATCGGCAAAATTAAATGGGAAGTCCTATCATCACGCATTTATCACCCATGAACTCCTTATTGCGGGCGGTGAACTCATATTTGAGATGGGGTCTACACCAAATAAAAAGTGGGGCACTGAATAATTTATAAGAACGGAATAATAAAAGAGAATTATCATATGACAACAAGAAGAAATTTTATCAAGACATCTGGAGTGATCGCGGGGAGCACCCTGATCAACCCACTTTGGGGAGCACAGAATATGCTTCCGCTAACGAATACCGGAAATAAATTAAAAATCGCCCTGGTTGGCACAGGCTCGAGGGGATGTAGCATGTGGGGAAGAGATCTGGTGCGACGTTATCCCGATCAATTGCAATTCGTCGGATTATGTGATATCAATCCGGGACGACTGGAAACCGCACGTGAAATCATGGGCGTAAATTGTCCCATATATACCGACTTTGAAAAAATGATGAAGGAGACCGGACCTGAACTGTTGATCGTCACGACAGTCGACTCGACGCATCATGAGTTTATTGTGAAAGGAATGGAATCTGGTGCCGATGTGTTGACTGAAAAGCCCATGACCACGGACGAAATAAAAATACAGGCGATCATGGATGCCGAGAAACGTACAGGCAAGAAATGCCGTGTAACATTTAATTATCGTTATTCTCCACATCGTGCAAAAATTTGGGAGTTACTTCGCAATGGTGAAATAGGCGATTTAACCTCTGTCGATTTTCATTGGTACCTCGACACTTCTCATGGCGCAGATTATTTCAGACGCTGGCACCGGCTGGTCGAAAAAAGCGGTTCGCTATGGGTACATAAAGCAAGCCATCATTTCGACCTGCTAAACTGGTGGATCGATAGTGACCCGGAAACTGTATTCGGTCTTGGATCCCTCGACTTTTATGGTAATAACGGATCATACAGGGCGGAAAACTGCCGTGCATGTCCTCACACGGAAAAATGCAATTTCTATTGGGATGTAACCAGGAACGAGTACTACAAAAAGATATATGTCGACAATGAAAAACATGACGGCTATTTGAGGGATGGATGTGTATTTAAAAATGACATCAATATTTTTGACAAAATGGCTGCTTCAATTCGATACAAGAATGGAGTGCAAGTATCCTACTCGTTGACCACCTACTCGCCTTACGAAGGCTACCGGATCGCATTTAACGGAACAAAAGGACGCATTGATGCATGGATACAGGAATCAAAGCCTGTCAATGATGTCGATTATGATCAGATCATATTATTCAAAAACTTTTCAAAAAGGCAATACATCAACGTCCCTCATGGTACCTCAGGACATGGTGGAGGTGACGATTTGTTGCGCGATCAGATTTTTCTACCCGGTATCTCCGATCCGTTGCAACAATGTGCCGGCACAAGAGACGGTGCGTTGGCATGTTTGGTGGGGATTGCTGCACGTAATAGTATTGCAACGGGAGAACCGGTCAAAATAGCCGATTTGACCTCAATCAAACCGCAGGAAAAGAAGACTTATCAACGATTGTAACACAGCACATTCATATTTTATGATGTCTGCGGAGTCAAATTAAAATAATGATGGTATAAGATGATAAATGTAAAATATTTTTTTCTAATCCTATCGCTCTCTTTTTATTGGAGTTGTGCAAACAGGAATGTGATTAAAACCGAAAATGGCGTACTGATTGAACTCAACGCAAGAACAAGTGGGAAAACAAAAAAAAGAATGTTACTGGAAGTAATAAGCCCCACTGTTATAAAAATGGCAGTATCCTGTTCCGATTCAATCCTTACAGTTCCCAGTCTGATTGTAAGAGATCGTGACAAGGTAAGACATGCTCATTCTGTGAAAATAGAACAGGAATCCGTGTCACTATCAACAGACAGTTTGTTCATATCCGTGAATCGATCTTCGGGAGAGATTAGTTATTATGACCAAAAAAAACGGTTGTTACTTACCGCTAAAGACAACGATTTAATTCCCTATGAGAATGAATATACAGGGAAGCGACATCATGTTATTCAGCATTTTCATTGGAAGCAGGAGGAGGCACTCTACGGACTGGGGCAACACCTTCACGGTGAGCTCAACCTTCGAAACATGGAGATTGAACTGGTGCAGGAAAACACAAAAGTATCGGTGCCGTTCCTGCTTTCTTCAGAAGGCTACGGAATCCTTTGGGACAACTATTCCCGTACGGTCTACAAAGATGTTGCTGACAGTTCCTACCTCTGGTCTGATGTCGGGGAGAAAGTACAATACTATTTTATCAAGGGAAACAGTTGCGACGAAATTATTTCACAAAACCGCCAACTCACAGGAGAGGTTCCCATGTATCCACGATGGGCGCTGGGTTATATGCAAAGCCGCAACCGATATAGCTCTGCAGAAGAATTACTAGGTGTAGTAAGGAAACAACGAAAACTGAAAGTTCCCCTGGATGTAATTATCCTCGATTACTATCATTGGGATGATCAGGGGTTTGGCTCCTTTGTCTTCGATGAAGAAACATTTCCCGATCCCGAAGAGATGATCAACACGCTACATGAAGAATATCATTGCAAATTGTTGGTTTCCGTGTGGCCCTCCTTTACCCCGGGTATCAAAAACTGGGAATTATTAAATAGCAAGGGCTATTTACTTGATATCATGACAGCCTTTAATTCACAGGTATATGATGCTTTTAACCCAGATGCCGTTGGACTCTATTATCAATTGCTCAGTAAATCGTACCTCTATAAAGGGGTGGATGGTTGGTGGTTTGATGCTACCGAACCCGAGGATTGGAGAGATCTCATTCAAAGCAAATGTTACCTAGGTGCTGCAGCAAAATATCTGAACACATATTCTTACTTCAGCATAAAAGGTGTCTACGAACGACAGGTGAGAGAATCCGACAAACGGGTATTTGTGTTGACCCGATCGGGTTTCACTGGACAGCAACAATTTGGTACAACCGTCTGGTCGGGTGATGTGGATGCCACTTTTGAGGAATTGAAAAGACAGATTCCTGCCGGATTGAATTTCTGTATGTCAGGACTTCCATTCTGGACTACGGACATTGGTGGATATAAAGGAGGAGATCCAACTGACTCGACATACCAGGAGCTATTTACTCGTTGGTTCCAATATGGCACTTTTTGTCCTATCTTTAGAAGCCATGGACGTCGTTATCCTGGTGACCGCAGTGGCGAGAACGAGATTTGGTCGTATGGCGAAGAAACGCAGAAAATTCTCTCCAAATTTATCGAATTGCGTTATCGGTTGTTGCCCTACATTTATTCTCTTTCAGCCCAAGTCACTTTCAATGGTTTTACTCTTATGCGTGCTTTGCCGTTTGATTTCATACATGACTCCAAGACACACAATATCACCGATCAATTCATGTTTGGTCATGAATTTCTGGTTTGCCCGATTACCGAATCGGGAGCTATCAGACGACGGGTTTATCTACCCAAGGGGTGCCAATGGTTCGATTTCTGGACCGGTAATGCATATGCTGGAGGGCAGGAGATAGAAGCAGATGCACCTATTGAGAAAATGCCATTGTTTGTGAAAAGTGGATCAATCATTCCCATGGGACCGGTAATGCAATACAGTACAGAACAAATACCCGATCCCATTAAATTACATGTTTACCCGGGTACCAATGCTTCCTTTACTCTATATGAAGACGAGAATGAGCATTTCAACTATAAGAATGGACAATTCCAAAAAATTCCCATTCTATATAACGAGGCTGAGAAACTGCTAATTATTGGTGAATCAGAAGGTAGTTATCCGGAATGTCTTAAAAAACGCACTTTCCAAATTGTACTTGCTGGCAAATTGGATAAAATCGTAACCAATAAAACAAAAACTGTTACCCACACAGTATTGTATGAAGGGAAAAAAATTGTTGTCCGGTTATAGATATAAAAAATCAGGAACTGTAGTTCCATCTCAGAATTTAATTAAAAGATGCATTATGAAAAAGATTATCTTTGTGATATTGTTGGGGGTTGTAGGATTCCACTCTTGCCAAATTTCGGGAAGAGATAAAAGAAAAGTTCCGTATGTGCTAGTGATAGGGATTGATGGGCTAGGGTCCCACGGATTTGAAATAGCAAAAACACCCCACATGAACGAATTAATGAAAAACGGTGCCTGGACATTGAGTGCCAGGACCGTCATACCGAGCAGGAGTGGCCCTGCCTGGAGCTCGATGATAACCGGTGCCACTGTTGAAAAGCATGGCGTGGGATCTAACGGCTGGACCGTTGAAGAGAAACTACTGGAGCCGGTATTTAAATCAGATTATGATATGTTTCCCACTATTTTTGGCGAAACGCGCAAACATCATCCCGATGCAGTAATTGGCACCTTTCACCATTGGGATAAATTTAACAATTTTATAGAAAGGGGAGTATGTGATGTCAGTAAATCGGGTGGTAGTGAAAATATAGTGACTGAGGATGCTTGTGATTTCATAGACAAAAGAAGACCTGATCTCACTTTTGTACATGTAGACCATGTGGACCACGCCGGGCACCACAATGGCTATCGTTCCGAAGGATATGCATTTGCTATTGAAAGAGCGGACAGTCTGATAGGTGTCTTCCTCGAACGTTTGAAAAGATCTGGTATATATGAAGAGACAGTTGTTATCGTAGTCTCCGATCATGGTGGGTTTGAGCACAGCCATGGAGGTATCCACCCCGATGAGATGATTGTTCCATTTTTAATTTCAGGGAAAAAAGTAAAAAAAGGATATAAAATAGAACATCCTGTCTTTATATATGATCTTGCACCGACGGTTGCATATTTATTGGGATTTGAATTAAGTGGATACATTTCCGGAACTCCATTAATCGATGCTTTTATTAATTAGTCGACCCTTAAAAAGCATTCATTAGTCTATAATACAGCAAAATAGTAGATATTTTCCTTGGTTAATTTTGCAAGTTTTCGTATATTTGAGATATAAATCTTGCAGAAAATCATGCTGGCAAAACAACAAAACCGGTCACAACACTCATTGTTCTTTTCACTGGAAAGCACATTGAATCATAAGCACCCGCTATTCATTCTGGCCAATAAAATTGATTGGGAGATGTTTGAAAGAGAGTTCTCACCCCTGTATTGTCCCGATAACGGACGTCCGGCGAATTCCATTCGACTGATGATGAGGCCATTGATCCTGAAACATGTACGCGATCTCTCCGACGAAAGCGTGGTGGAACAATGGAGTGAAAGCAATTACTACCAATACTTTTGCGGGGAACAGGAGTTTCAACCCCGTATACCTTTTGAAGCATCCGAGCCGGTTCATTTCCGTCATCGCATCGGGAAAGAGGGTATTGAGCTGATCTTAAGGGAGAGCATCCGCATCAATGGTAAAGATTCGAACGATACGGACGTTTACATCGACACCACTGTCCGGGAGAAGAACATCACCTTTCCCACGGATTACAAACTGGCAAGAAAGATTCTCAAGAGGTGCTGGAAGATAGCCGACAGGAATGGTTTGTAATTGCGTCAGAGTTACAGGCGAATCCTAAAAGATTTTTCCTGCGATCAGCGCTTCCGGAATCACCCACGAAACAAGGGTAAAGCCAGGAAAGCGGATAAGAAAGTGCGTACCATAGCCGGGCGGCTCGTACGCGACGTGGAAAGGAAACTGGGCGCCAAGGTTAATGTGCAATGCATCAGCAAGGGGAAAGAGCATAAACTGTACGAGTTTGAAAACAAGGTATCCATCACACGAACCGGTAACGGTGTAATTGCAGGTGCACTGAGTTTTAGAAATGAATTTGACGGGCACACGCTGGACAAGGCTATTGAACAAGTGGAGAAGTTGACGGAAAGGAAACCCCGAAACGGTATCTGCGAAAGGGGTTACCGTGGAAGAAGTAAAGTCAGGGATACACTCATCCACATCCCCAAGTCCTTTAAGAAAGCATTGAGTACGTATCGAAAGAATAAAGAGCGAAAGTACTTCCGCAAGCGTGCGGGCATTGAGCCGGTAATCGAACACCTGAAAGAAGATCACCGCCTCTCGCGCAATTACTACAAGGGAATTACCGGGGATGAGATCAACGTGATGCCCGCAGCTGCCGGGTTCAACTTCAAAAGGATGATGAACAAATGGAAATCATCTTTTGAACCGGTTTTAACTCCTATTTTCGACAGTTTACATGCCTGCATCCATACGAAATTAACTGCAGAAGGCTTACAGCGGACGAAAGATGTTTTGGAAGAAGCCAACCCGACCCGGTCACGGGAATACCCTACATCAATCCTTACAAAGGTTCTGATTGGGACAACCCTGTGTTTGGCGAAAACAAGCATTATTTGTGGTCCATCCTGCTTAGCACCATCTCACAAAATTCAAACATGGGGCAAAATGATAACAATAACGTCTATCGAATTGTAAAATAATGTGTCGCTAACCAATGTTTATACATCGGATCCAAAAAACGAATGCCACCCTGCATCTCATCGATGATATCCAGGTCGATAAGACGCTTTTTCAACTGAATCACATTGGCAGAAGTCCCCAAGTCATATTTTGCCAGCGTAGCTTTTGAAGTCAACTGTTTTTCATTATTCAATATAGCTTTCAGTAATGACAATTGCCTTGTACTCAATAGATCAGTCATATTCACAAAAAGCAGACTGAGCTGGTTGATAATATCATCAAACGCATTTTCCACAATAGGCAAAGTAACACGTTTGACAGTCCGAAACCATACCTGTTGTGCTAGCTGCTGCACGTAATAAGAATGATTATCAGTCAGTATAGCAATCCGTTCAGCCTCTTCCAGGGAGATATCTTTTTGGGTGTCGACAAAACGTTTTTGAATAAACGAAACCCAATTGGATGTCGGTATTTTTTCTAAAAACAGGATATCTCCAAATTTGTAGAAAGGCATGGAGTAGTCCGAAAAAACATCCAGCAACATGTGCTGTTTACTCCCATACAAACAATAGGCTGTCTTTTGATGGGTCTGCCAATGCGCCCGCAGTTTCCGTTGAAATACATCGGAATGTTCAAACGACGCGATATTCTGAAACTCATCAATACAGACGACAATACTCAAATCTTTTTTTTGGGCTATATTCTCCGCCAGGTTGAGAATGTCGTCGGGATGCTTTTGTAACTCTTCCCAGCCAATAGAGAAAGATATCTTGCTCTGCTTGTCGGGAGAAAAAGAAACTTGCGGTATAAGCTGCTTCAAAAAAAAATCGGGTGTGTTTCACCAAATCATCCCATCCGGAAGAGGTTGCTTTCAACACTTCGTTTGCCAATAACAGGTAAAACTCATACTCACTCCGAATGTTGAAAACATCAATATGTACGACCTTAAGCTTCTTGTTTTCCTGAGTTGCCAACAAGGATGCCATCTTTACTAAAGACGTTTTACCCCAACGGCGAGGCAATATGATCATGGTATTGACAAGCGAATTGAAATTATTTTTCAACCGTTCCAACTCTTTTTCCCTATCTGTAAAATCAATACGTTGAGGCAATTTCCCATAAACAAATGGTGTATTCATAATTATCCTGTATTTCGACAAAGACAACTTATATATTTATAACTTACAAAAATATAACTTATAAAAATATAACATAATCCTAAAAACGTTGATAGAAAAATTATCCGCTTCGAAATTTGATTGAACAGGGTGTTCACCCGATCCTTCCCCAGTCGTAGCGGTTTCCGCTCAAACGGCTGAGTTGTTGTTTCAACACCAGATGCTCCGGCTGTGAGAGCTTGGGGTCCCGGGAGATGATGCTTTCCGCAACCTCGCGGGCGTGGAACAGGATGGCGTTATCCCGTACCAGGTCGGCTATTTTAAGGTTGAAGGGGATACCGCTTTGCTGCGTGCCTTCCAGGTCGCCCGGGCCGCGTAGTTTCAGGTCGGCTTCGGCGATAACGAATCCGTCGTTACTCTCGGTCATGATCTCCATCCGCTTACGGGTATCGGCAGAGAGCTCGTAAGGCGTGATCAGCACACAGTACGACTGGTCGGCGCCGCGCCCCACCCTGCCCCGCAACTGGTGAAGCTGCGACAAGCCGAAACGTTGTGCGCTTTCGATTACCATTACCGAAGCGTTCGGCACATTGACTCCCACCTCAATAACGGTGGTGGACACCATGATTTGTGCTTCGTTGGCCACAAACCGCTGCATCACCTCCTCTTTCTCCGCAGGTTTCATGCGTCCGTGCATTTTACAGACGGTAAATTCGGGAAAAGCTTCCCGGATATGGACAAACCCCTCTTCCAGGTTTTTCAGGTCCAGCGTCTCACTTTCCTCGATCAGGGGATAGACGATATAAGCCTGCCTTCCGGCTTTTACCTGTTCGCGGATAAACTGATAAAGCGCTCCCCGCTTCTTGTCGTACCGGTGCAGTGTCTGCACGGGTTTTCTTCCGGGGGGCAATTCATCAATCACGGAGACATCCAGATCGCCGTAAACCGTCATGGCGAGCGTACGGGGGATGGGGGTGGCCGTCATCACCAAAACGTGTGGAGGATGCTCGTTCTTCGACCAAAGTTTCGCACGCTGCGCCACGCCAAAACGATGTTGTTCGTCGATAACCACAAATCCCAGGTTGTTAAATTGCACCACATCTTCAATAAGGGCGTGGGTGCCGATAAGGATGTGTATGTCTCCCGACAACAATCCGGCATGGATGTCCGCACGTTCTTTTTTCCGGGTCGAGCCCGTCAGCAACGCCACATTCACATCCATGTCCGACAGCAGCCCGCGGAAAGTCTCGAAGTGCTGTGACGCCAAAATTTCGGTAGGGGCCATCAGGCAGGACTGGAAACCGTTATCCATCGCAATCAGCATGCACATGACCGCCACCAACGTTTTCCCGCTACCTACATCACCTTGCAAAAGACGGTTCATCTGCTTGCCCGACGCCGTATCCTTGCGGATCTCTTTGATTACCCGTTTTTGCGCGTTGGTCAGTTCAAACGGCAGGTGTTTCTCGTAAAACAAATTCAGGTACTTCCCCACCCTTTTAAAAACAAAGCCGTTGAGTTTGTCTTTCCGGTCGGCAGCATACCGGACGATGTTAAGCTGGATAAAAAACAACTCCTCAAATTTCAACCTGAACTCGGCGTCCCGCAGCAATACGGGATTCCTGGGGAAATGAATGTTCTCGACAGCGTCGTGGAACGACATGAGATGAGCCGTTTTCACCACATCGGCAGAGAGGGATTCTGGAAGCCTGCCGTTAATCATTCCAAACGCATTTTCGATGATTTTCTGAACGGCTTTCGAATTCAGGTAATGGTTTTTCATCTTCTCCGTGGTGTTGTACATCGCCATGAGGCCATCGGGCCGGTCGGCTTCGCTCAAATAGGGATCAATATCGGGGTGGGCTATGTTCCAACGGTTGTTGAAAAGCGTGGGTTTGCCGAAAACGATATACTCCTGATTGGCCTTGTACTTATTTTCCACAAACCGGATACCCTGAAACCACACCAGATCGATAAAGCCCGTACCATCGGTAAAATGCGCCACAAGCCGTTTTTTCCGTCCTTCACCGAACATTTCGAAAGCCGTTATTTTCCCTTTGAGCTGGATGTACGGCATACTACCGTCGATTTCGTGCACGTAATACATCCGGCTCCGGTCGATATACCGGTAAGGATAATAGCGTAGCAAATCGCCCAGCGTGAAAACGTCGAGTTCCTTATTTAAGATCCCCGCCCGTTTGGGGCCCACACCCGGAACAAATTTTATGTCGGTCTGAAGGATCATCTATTGCAATTCTACCACGCGAACAACGGGAATTGCTTCATAGTAGCATTCACCTTTTCACGAACCGATGCTATTGTCTTGTCGTTTTCCACGTCGGCAAGCACCGTGTCGATCATTTCCACAATATCACCCATCAGCGATTCTTTCGCTCCACGGGTCGTGATTGCCGGTGTTCCAAAACGCAATCCGGAGGTCTGGAACGGGCTGCGGCTATCGAACGGGACCATGTTTTTGTTGGTCGTGATATCGGCTTCCACAAGCACTTTCTCCGCCACTTTTCCGGTCAGAGCAGGGAACTTCGTCCGCAAATCCACCAAAACAATGTGGTTGTCCGTACCTCCCGACACCACTTTGTAACCTTTATCCGCAAATGCCTGGGCCATAACGGCTGCATTCCTTTTCACCTGTGCCTGGTAGGTTTTGAACTCGGGATCCAACGCTTCGCCAAACGACACGGCTTTGGAAGCAATGACGTGTTCCAGCGGACCTCCCTGCATTCCCGGAAAAACGGCCGAATCCAACAGTGCCGACATCATTTTCACTTCTCCCTTCGGCGTTTTTAACCCCCACGGGTTCTCGAAATCCTGTCCCATTAAAATAATGCCTCCGCGCGGGCCGCGAAGCGTTTTGTGGGTAGTAGAGGTTACTATGTGCGCATATTTTAACGGGTTGTCCAGCAATCCGGCGGCGATCAGTCCGGCAGGATGCGCCATATCCACCATGAACAGGGCCTTGATTTCATCGGCGATTTTGCGGATACGGGCATAATCCCATTCTCGCGAATAGGCTGATGCTCCGGCGATGATCAGTTTTGGGCGTTCGGCACGCGCAACCGATTCCAATTGGTCGTAATCCACTTGCTGATTGTCCTCCCGGACGTTGTATTCCAGTGCCTGAAACATCAAACCGGAAAAGTTTACCGGTGAACCGTGTGAAAGGTGTCCACCGTGCGAGAGGTTGAGTCCGAGGAACTTGTCTCCCGCTTTCAGGCAAGCCAGAAAAATGGCTGCATTTGCCTGCGCACCCGAGTGCGGTTGCACATTGGCCCACTCGGCATTGAACAACTTCTTCAGGCGGTCGATAGCCAATTGCTCACCTAAATCCACCACCTCGCAACCGCCGTAGTAACGCCTGCCCGGATAACCTTCGGCATACTTGTTGGTAAGGACGGACCCCATTGCCTGCATCACCTGATCGCTCACGAAGTTCTCCGAAGCGATAAGTTCTATTCCCTTTAACTGACGTAATTTTTCCTGTTCGATAATTTCGAAAATCTGTGTGTCTCGTTTCATCTATTGTTGATTTATATTGTTTTAGCCGTTTTTTCCTGCAAATTTAAGCAAAATATGCGTGACATGCATACATTTGTCTGTTTTTAGCTTTTGAAACTTTTCTCCGGCAGTATCGGCATCTTGACTTAATGCTTAAACTCGGCAAAAAAATTATTGTTTCCCTCCCATTATATAATCAATTTGTTATAAATTTGTGTAATTTTGATTATTTAAATACCGTACACTATGCACAACTACCCAGTTAACCAAGCGGGATTCGCAACAAAAGCCATACACGGAGGCCGTCAAAAAAATCAGTTCGGTTCCCTTTGCGACCCTATCTATCAAACCTCGGCATTTACTTTTGAAACCGCAGAACAAGGTGGACGTCGGTTTACCCTGGAAGAAGAAGGCTATATTTACACCCGCCTAGGCAATCCTACCTGTAGCGCGGTGGAGGAAAAAGTCCGGTTACTGGAAGGCGGGGAAGCCTGTGTTTCCGCTGCTTCGGGGATGGGCGCCATCACATCGGCCATTTGGTCGTGTGTGGAACAGGGCGATCACATTATCGCCTCAAAAACGCTTTACGGATGCACTTTCGCCTACCTGAAACACGGAATCACCCGATACGGTACTGAGGTGTCGTTTGTAGATATCCGCGATCCCCGGAACATTGAATCGGTCCTGCGCCCCAACACCCGGCTCGTTTACCTGGAAACCCCGGCTAACCCGACCCTTTACATTGCGGATTTACCGTCAATAGCGGGAATAGTCCACCGGAAACCTGATTGCCTGTTGATGGTCGACAACACCTTTTCCACACCCTACATCACACGTCCGATAGAATGGGGCGCGGATGTTGTTGTTCACTCGGCAACCAAATACCTTAACGGGCACGGCGATGTCATTGCGGGTTTTGTTGTCGGAAAGAAAGAATTTATCGACAGGGTCCGGCTTGTCGGTATAAAGGACATGACGGGAGCCAGCCTGAGCCCTTTCGATGCCTTTCTGATTGCACGCGGGCTAAAAACACTTGAGATACGGATGGAGAAACACTGCGGGAACGCACAAAAGGTGGCAGAGTTCCTGGAAAAGCACGCAGCCGTTGAAACGGTCCTGTTCCCTGGATTAGCATCGTTTCCGCAGGCTGAACTGGCAAAAAAGCAGATGTCGTTACCGGGGGCCATCATCTCTTTTGAAGTAAAAGGAGGGATCGAGGCCGGCAAAAAACTGCTTAACAGATTGCAGCTTTTGACCATTTCAGTAAGCCTGGGGGATGCCGAAACCCTCATTCAGCATCCGGCCAGCATGACTCACTCCGCGTATTCACCCGAAGAGAGGCTGGCCGGCGACATCAGCGACGGGCTTATCCGTCTGTCTGTAGGGCTGGAAAATGCCACAGACATCATTGCCGATTTAAAGCAGGGACTGGATGGGTTACGGTAGTTTATTTCCTGTACTCGTCCAAAATATTCTTTACCCCGTCGGGTGAAACACGTCCGTAAACCCGTTCGCCAACCAGCACTACGGGTGCTAGCCCGCACGCGCCCACACAACGCAGGCAATTGATGGAGAACTTGCCATCCGGTGTGGTTTCGCCCACCTTTATGTTCAGTTCTTTCTTAAATTCTTCGAGCACCTTTTCCGCACCACGCACGTAACAGGCTGTTCCCGTACAAACGGAGATAGGAAACTCGCCCTTGGGAATCATGGTGAAATAGGTATAGAAGGTTACCACACCATACACGTGTGCCACGGAAACTTTCAGGTTATGCGCAACCACATCCTGGACTTCTGCCGGCAGGTATCCGAATTCGTGCTGTGCTTCGTGCAAAACGTTGATCAGCTCGCCGGGATCATTATCGAACGATTCACAGATCCGGTTAATGATGTCTATCTTCTCTTGAGGCAGGTTTACCTTTACTTTCAACACGTCTCTCTCTTCAGGCATGTATTTAAATACTGCCGGTGCTATATCTGTTTTCTGGCTCATATACTTTCTTTAATGATTGTTCAACGAAATGGTTACCTCATTGCTCTTCGGAAAATATTCCGTATGGAGCAGGCTGTGGGCCCTGTGGCTACCCGGCTCGCCCAAAAACTCGTTATAGAGCTTGATGATCGATGGGTTCTCATGCGATTTACGGATGGCCTTGCGTTGATCTTCCGTATACAGGGCTGCGGTGCGTTTCACCAGTATCTCTTCCTTCAGGTGTGTGTAAGGCTGTCCACCTCCACTGATGCATCCTCCGGGGCAAGCCATGATTTCAATGGCATGATACTGCGATTTTCCGGCACGGACCTCGTCCAGTAACTTACGGGCATTACCCAATCCGTGCGCGATTCCGATATTCAGTTTCAATCCGTCGAAATCCACTGTTGCGGAACGAATACCTTCCATACCGCGCAATTCATGAAACTCCACCTTATCGAGGGTTTTGCCCGTGTAGAGTTCGTAAGCCGTGCGACAGGCGGCCTCGATAACGCCTCCGGTGTTTCCGAAAATAACACCTGCACCCGACGATTCGCCGAGAGGGTCGTCGAACTCCTCATCGGGCAACCCCAGGAAGTCGATGTTTGCCTGCTTGATGAAAGCAGCCAGTTCACGCGTGGAAATGGAATAATCCACATCGGGATTGCCGTCTACCTTGAATTCGTCGCGCTGGCATTCGTACTTCTTGGCCAGGCAAGGCATAATGGAAACCACAATCAGGTCTTCACGGCTCACACCGATCTTTTCGGCAAAATAGGATTTAGCAATTGCACCAAACATTTGCTGCGGCGACTTTGCCGTTGATGGTACATCCAACAGATCGGGAAAATTGTGTTCAAAGAAATTCACCCAACCCGGACAGCAGGATGTCAGCAACGGAATCCGGACGTTGGGATCTCCGGCCAAATGTCCTTTAAGGCGGTTCAGCAATTCCGTTCCCTCTTCCATGATGGTGAGGTCGGCGCTGAAATCGGTATCGAAAACGTAATCGAAACCGAGCCGGCGAAGTGCCGCCACCAGCTTCCCGGTGACCAGCGTTCCCGGCTCCAGTCCGAATTCTTCTCCCAGCGCTGCGCGTACGGCCGGTGCGGTTTGCACCACCACCGTTTTCTTCGGATTCGATAACGCACGAAGCACCTCGTTGCTGTGGTCTACCTCGGTAAGCGCTCCCGTCGGGCAAACCGAGACACACTGCCCGCAATAGGTACAGGGAGACTTTTCGAGGTTCATTTCGAAAGCAGGAGCCACCACTGCCATAAATCCGCGATTGACCGCCGAAAGGGCACCGACGGTTTGCACTTCGTTACAAACCATTTCGCAGCGGCGGCACAATATACATTTATCCACATCGCGAATGATGGAAGGGGAGGTATCTTTTCTGTAGTGCGACTGTTCGCCGCCGTAGGGCATGCTCCGGATGCCAAACTGTGTAGCCAGGTGCTGCAGTTCGCATTGTCCCGATTTCGCACACACGAGACAATCGAAGGGATGGTCTGAGATGATCAGCTTCAACACGGTTTTTCGTGCGTTTAGCACGCGGATGTTGTGCGTGTTTATGACCATTCCGTTCTGCGCCTCGGTCACACACGATGGAGCAAGGTTCCTGCGTCCTTCCACTTCCACCACACATATGCGGCATCCCCCGGGTTTATTTTCTATACCCATGTCGCACATTTCAAAGTGGCACAGCGTCGGAATTTCGATACCTGCTTGCCGGGCAGCTTTTAAAATGGTGGTTCCCGGTTCCACCGTTATTCTTTTGTTGTCTATGGTGAGTTCTATCATATTTTTAGTTTTTTAGGTGTTAGATGTCGGCAGTGTCAGGCACTGAAGTGCCAATCCTGTAATCCGATTTCAGGCTTATGGCATCGAATTGGCATTTCTCCATACAGGCACCGCACTTGATGCATTTATCCTGATGAATAAAGTGGGTCTGTTTCTTGGCTCCGGTGATGGCATTAACGGGGCAAGACCGCACACAAGCCATGCAGCCGACGCAGTTCTCATCATCAATGACATAATAAAGCAGGTTCCTGCATTTGCCCGACCGGCATTTTTTATCGAAGACGTGTTCTCTGTACTCTTCCTGAAAATTATTCAGCGTCGACAGTACCGGATTGGGGGATGTTTGTCCCAGCCCGCACAACGAAGTGTCTTTAATCACGCTGGAAAGGTTTTCGAGTTTTTCCAAATCTTCCCCGGTTCCTTTTCCGTCGCAGATCCGCTCCAGCGTTTCGTATAAGCGTTTGTTACCGATACGGCAGGGAGCGCACTTTCCGCACGACTCTTCCACAATAAAGTCGAGGTAGAATTTCGCAACGGAAACCATGCAATCGTCTTCGTCGAGCACGATCATGCCACCCGACCCCATCATGGAACCGGCAGCCGTAAGGCTTTCGTAATCGATGGGCGTATCCAGGTGTTTTTCCGTCAAGCAACCGCCTGAGGGCCCCCCGGTCTGCACGGCTTTGAATTTTTTACCGCCTTTAATGCCTCCGCCAATCTCGTAAATAATTTCACGGAGCGTAATTCCCATCGGCACTTCAATCAGTCCGACGTTATTGATCTTTCCGGCAAGGGCAAACACTTTTGTTCCTTTCGACTTTTCGGTTCCGATGGAAGAAAACCATTCGGCTCCTTTTAACAGGATAACCGGAATATTGGCAAACGTCTCCACGTTGTTCACGTTGGTAGGTTTTCCCAAATATCCTTTTTGCGCTGGGAATGGAGGCTTATTGGATGGTTCCCCGCGTTTCCCTTCCATCGAGTGGATGAGTGAGGTTTCTTCCCCACAAACAAATGCACCTGCGCCGTAGCGAAGGTTTATATCGAAACTGAAGCCGGTTCCGAAAATATTTTCACCCAACAAGCCGTATTCACGTGCTTGTTTTATCGCAATCTTCAGGCGCTTGATAGCCAACGGATATTCCGCCCGGATATAGATCAGTCCTCTTGTTGCACCGATACAATATCCGCAGATGGCCATAGCTTCAAGAACACTGTGAGGGTCACCCTCGAGGATCGAACGGTCCATAAAAGCACCGGGATCGCCTTCGTCAGCATTACACACCACGTATTTCTGGTCTGCATCGTTCCTGCTGGCAATTTCCCATTTTATGCCGGTCGGGAAACCGGCACCTCCCCGCCCGCGTAGCCCTGATCTTTTAATGATATCAATAGTTTCCTGGGGGGTAAGTTCGGTCAACGCCCTTCCAAGAGCTTGATAAGCATCGCGTGCAATGGATTCGTCTATATTTTCCGGGTCAATGGTACCGCAATTCCGCAGTGCGATACGAAGCTGTTTTTTATAAAACCCCATGTGTTTTGAATCCAGAATATGTTCTTCGGTTTCCGGATCCAGATAGAGCAACCGGTGGACACTGCGTCCTTTAATAATGTGCTCATCAATAATTTCACGGATATCTTCGGGTTTTACCTGTGTATAAAAGGTATTATCGGGAAGTATCTTCACAATGGGGCCTTTCTCACAAAACCCAAAACATCCGGTTTTAATGACCTGAACCTCATCTTTCAACCCTTTCCAGTCCAGTTCATCCTGCAGCATTTCGTAGATCAGTCCACTTTGTGACGACTGACAACCCGTTCCTGCACAAACGAGTATGTGTATTTTGTACTGACTCATAGGTAATTATTTTCGGTTAATCTGTGTTTGTTATGGTGTTGTAGTTCTGCGGTATAATTCCGTCTACCAACTCACCTTGTTTGATATAACGTTCGATGATCTCATCCGCTTTAGCGGGGTCGACATACCCAAATACGATCGGGTCTTTTCCGGGAATAGTGATCTCCACGGTAGGCTCCGCGAAGCAATAACCCATGCAGCCGGTTTGCGTCACAACGGCTCCTATGCCGCGTTTAGGCAATTCGCGCACGAAAAAATCCATCACATTTTTGGCCCCCGACGCAATACCGCAGGTGGCCATCGCCACTTTCACCTGCACTTGCGACCCGGGATTTTCGGCCTTATCCCTCAGGTCGATCTGGGTTTTGACTTCCTCCTGTTTGCGTTTCAGGTCAGCCAATGTTTTAATTCCTGCCATAATAGTAAGTTTAAATTAAATTATTCAACATAAATAACTCTCCGTGTTTCTGTTCTTGTATAACTCTTTCAGGTTTTCATGAATATATTCTTTTACAGCCGGAGCCATTTCGTTTTTCGAAAATTCCGTGATCCCCTGCTCGGTCCATTCCCCGGTATCAAGTGAAAATTCATTTTCGTCCATCTTGTACCGGAAGCTGAAACGAATACCGGGATTGGCGACCAGCAACAACACCAGGTATCCGGCCAGGTCACCCAGCGGGAGGCAATCGGGATTATCGGTTCTGTAAACCGCTTCAATCCGGGTTCCCACCCCTGGGCTCGATACTACTTTCAAAGAGCCTCCTGCCTGTTCGCTCGACATTTTCAGGAACGGCACTCCCAGACCTACCCTTCGAGTGGTTCGCGTGGTAAAGAACGGATCCTCCAGCTTCTCTACCGTTTCGGGGGTCATCCCCGAACCGTTGTCATTTACCGAAAACGTAAGTGTGGCATCCCGACTGTATTCCAGGAATCCGATATCGATCTTTGTCGCGTTTGCCCGAACAGCGTTCTGGACGATATCCATCATATGCATGGCCAGGTCAACCATAAAACGCTTTCTTAAAACTTTCCCAGTCCGGCCTTTCCAGGTAGAAATCGGTATACACGCTGGCAATATGGCTCAGAAAGTGCGCATCGGAGCTTCGCAGGATTTTCTTCGCTACAAGCTCGGGATGCAGTCTCAGAAAATCTTCGGGATGTATCCTTTTAGAAATCTCCAAGGCATCATAATGCAAATCGACAGGAATAAATCCCAGCTGGCCGTAAATGCCATTTTTCATGCGATCGATGTGTGCCGGGACAAAAACACCTCCCAGTGAATGTACTTTTTGCTGCACACCTTCAATATCGTCCCGAATTCCCGTATAGAGCGACTTCTTCTCTTCGTATACAATCACATTGTCCTTATCCACTGCTACCTGGTAACCAAAAAGTTCAGGATTATTCTTGATGTCCGGAATTTTCTCGTCCAAATACTGTTGGAATCTGTCCAGTGCTTTCAGGTCGGGAAAGTAGCACAAGCAATGCACCTCTTCCTGCGTATTTACTTCGCACCCGGGGATAACAAACAGGCTGAACTCTTTCCCGATTTCGAGACAAGGCCTCACGTTCCGGGTGGAATTATGATCGGTCACGGCAATAATGTCCAACCCTTTCTCCCGGGCAGTCTGCACAATACTGCCGGGACTCATCTCCAAGTCTCCACAGGGAGAGAGGCAAGTGTGAATGTGCAGGTCGGCCTTGAAATGTTTCATTGCGGTCTGGACTCTGTCAGCGCAGCGGCCTAACATCTGCCGGCTAAATAATTATATAATTTCCCGACTGTTTCAAATGCCGGCAGGTTAGATGCCAGCACTACCACCTCTTCATTTTCCGCCTGCTCCAGCAATTCTTTTTCCACTGGACGCTCATTCACGATAACAATCGCACTCAACTCCTTGAGCGAGGCCACAGCTACTATATTCTTGTGAACTTGCGAGGTCACCCAAATCATTCCGGCCCGGGCTTTTCCCATCACATCGCTCAGCAAATCGGAAACATAAGCCGATTGGGGAATTCTGTCCAGCAACGTTTTGCCGGACAAACATTCGAAATCCAACTCCTCTGTCAGTTTATTAAGATTCGGTTTTTCCATTCTGAAGTTGATATTTTTTGAGCCGATCCTTGCCCCATATCTTTTCGATGACGTGAAAAGCTTGATCGGGACTCAGGTTATAATTTTTTTCCATCACACGCTGTACAAAAACGCAGTACGAAATGGTCGCTTTTTCCTTAACGATGTCTTCCGCCAGGCTACGACAGGTGGGTGCACCACAGGCACCACAATCGAATCCGGGAAGATAGGAGTTAAGCTTCTTGATGCGATCCATTTTCTGAAGTGCCGTTTCCATATCTTCATCGAGCAGCAGTCCGTCGCGCGGATAAACCGGGTCGGTGGTAGACACCTGATGCAATTCTTCGGCGTAATCCATCAGGTCGTTTTTGCCCGGTTTATTCACTTCCGTCAAGTGAACCAGCTTCTTCTCCCGCTGTTCCAATCGTTCAACCGTCAGGAAACGGTTGCCGGGACAAAGAATACCACCTGCACAACCCTGATCGCAAGCGCGCATTTCAAGAAAATCCACTCCGGTAACCCTGCCCGACTCCAGCCTGTCTAAGAATTCCATGGCGTTGTCCATTCCGTCAATAGCCAGGGCACGGCCCCGGAAGTATTGTTTCTCGGTTCCCGACAAAGACCAGTTCACGGAGTCGGGACTCATGTTGGCAAACTGTTTCGACAACCGGGCCTCTTTTTTTTCCATCAATATTTTTGAAACCAGGTTGTATACCTCTTTCATATCTATGGCACCGTCAATAGCGGAAACTTTTTCGCCTACCGGAGCCCTTGCAGCGACAATTTTCGCAGCACATGGCGTCACGTAGCAGATAAAAATGTTCCGCGGATCTATTCCGGCTTTTTCTTTTGACTTGCGAACATAGAGCGCGGCTATGTCGTGAGGTGCTTTTATTTTCAGTATTTGCCCGGTAAGCGACGGGTAATGAACCTGAATAAGCCTGACAATCGCAGGACAAAACGAACTGATGACCGGCCGGACTACATTCTCCGCTTCGCCGGCAAACCTCGCGTATTCTTTTTTCATAAAATCCACTGCCTGCTCCACCTCCAGTACCTCATCGAAGCCAATTAGTCTGACCGCTTCCATAATCTCGGAAGCCGTGTGTTCCGACGGGAACTGGCCGATAAAAACCGAAGGAACCAGCGCAACACGGTAAGCGTCGTGCCTTATAACCGACAAGCCATCATCCTTAACATAAATCGCCCTTACAGGGCAGACACGATAGCATTCGCCGCAATCCACACAACGTTCAGACATAATGCCGGCATGTCCTTCTACGATACGGATGGCCTGGGTAGGACAAACCTGCATACAGTGTGAGCAACCGATACATTTGTCGGTATCGATCTGAATGGCGTGTGTGTAATCCCGGTCCTTCATATTTTTCATTGACTTCAGATTGCAGACCGCTTTGCTGTCTGATATCTATTTCAAAACTTCACTGTCATCTCCAACGTAGTCCCCTTGCCTGGAACCGATGTGAGGTGCATTTCATCGGTATTCCGCTTTATATTGGGCAATCCCATTCCTGCACCGAATCCCATTTGGCGGACTTCCTCCGATGCTGTGGAAAAACCTTCCTGCATGGCCCTTTCAATATTTTCAATGCCGGGGCCTTCATCCTCCAGCAGAATTTTTATTTTCTGAGCATCCAGGTCAACCCTCATTACTCCCTTGTAAGCATGTGCCACCACATTTACTTCGGCTTCGTACAATGCAACGGCAATCCTGCGGACGACCTGGGGGTCAATATTCAGTTGCTTGAGTATTTTTTTTATGTCCGAGCTCGCTTTTCCGGCTGAACTAAAATCCCCACCCTGTATATCGTACTCGAATTGCATATCAAAAGATGGGCTTTATCCCGTTGCTGTACAATCTGCCCGAAACTTCAAAAAGCGTAAGCGGTGTTGTGATAAGCGAAATATTGTTTTCAGCAGCAAGTGTTATCATTTCATCGGTTACTTTTTTATCGCGGGCAAAAATAATACACTCAATGTTCGACATCTCGGCTGTCCGTAATGTCTGAACCGTAGATAAACCGGTAATGAGTATCGTCTTTTCCATATTAAAGCGCAACACATCACTCATCAGGTCCGACGCAAAAGCATAAGTAAATTCTTGTGACGTGCTGCATTCCTGGCAAATGGTACCTTTCACCAATTCGTTTACCGTGTATAAATTCATAGGATTAAACTTTAAAAACTCCTGTCATTTTGCTCAGAGCACACATCAGATCACCTCTGTTTTTGGTAGAAAAAAGATTATTTTGTCAAATAGAAACTTGCAGCAATAATTATCGTCAATTACAATTACTCTCATAACAGACTGGTAACCAATAAGCTAATGCAATACGTCTGGTTTCTATTACAAAGTAAATCATTTTATTCAAATAAATGAAATTTTCAGGGGTAAATTACTGTGTTGAAACTTAATACTCCCTCTTCATATAATGGGTGTGAAGCAAGTGATGCGACTTCTCCCCCAGCGGTTTTTTTAAGAAGTCGGCATATATTGCGGTAATCTCCGGATTTTCATGTGATTTTCGTATCGCTTTATGATCGTCATCGTAATAAATAGATTCAGCACGTTTTTCACGTGTTTCCGCGTTGGTGGGAATGGGTTGTCCACCACCGCCAAGGCAACCTCCCGGGCATGTCATCACTTCAATAAACACGTAGGGTGAAGTGCCGTTTTTAATCTGTTCCAACAAAATTCCGGCGTTTTTGAGTGTATGGGCGACAGCTACCTTAATAACCGTTCCGTTCAAATTTACGTCCGCCTCTTTTATTCCTTGGAAACCCCGTACAGAAGTAAAATTGACGTCATGTAGTGTTTTACCGGTATACACCTCATAAGCTGTCCTCAGTGCCGCTTCCATCACCCCTCCGGTAGCACCAAATATTACGGCGGCACCGGTTGATTCACCCAACGGGCTGTCGAACCGTTCTTCCGGGAGACTGGAAAAATTTACCCCCGACTCACTGAACATACGTGCCAGCTCGCGAGTGGTAAGCGAAAAATCCACATCAAAAAAATGTTCCTCATCTTTCAGTTTAAGTTTCTCTTTCCAGTAATGGAATGCCCCGTCCATTTCAGGACGTTTCGCCTCATACTTCTTGGCTGTACAAGGCATGATGGAAACCACCACGATGCTTCTCGGATCGACTCCCGTTTTTTCGGCATAATAGGTTTTTGCCACAGCGCCAAACATCTGCTGCGGTGATTTACAGGTGGACAGGTGCCTCAACAAACCCGGATAAAAATCCTCGATAAACTTGATCCATCCCGGCGAACAGGAAGTAATCATCGGTAACTCCCCGCCCGTCCTGATGCGGTGAAGCAGCTCATTCCCTTCCTCGATAATGGTAAGGTCGGCAGCGAAATTAGTATCGAACACTTTCGAGAATCCGAGTCGGCGTAATCCGGCAACCATTTGACCTGTAACCAGGCTTCCGTAAGGCATTCCCATTGCCTCTCCTATTCCGACACGCACGGCTGGCGCGGTTTGCACCAGAACAATCTTTCCGGGATCTTGTAAGGCTGCCCAGACTTCGCTTACCGAACTTCTCTCCGTTATAGCTCCTGTGGGGCAGACCAGGGCGCATTGTCCGCAATTTGAACAGGCTACAAGCCCCAACCCCGAATCGAGAAAAGTGGAAATTTTGCTTTTTAATCCCCGTCCCGAAAAATCGATTGCCTTTACTCCCTGCATCTGGCTGCAAACGGCAACGCAACGGCCGCACAGGATGCATTTTTCCGGGTCGCGCACCAGCGAAAGCGATGTTTCGTCTTTTACCAGCAGCTCCTTCCGGGTGCGAACAAACCGCCTAGCACTAATTCCTAATGCATGGGTCAACTCCTGCAATTCGCAGTTTCCGTTCCGGTCACAAATCAAACAATCCTGAGGATGATTGGCCAGCAATAACTCAACATTTACTTTTCTTGCCTGCATGGCCCTCGGGCTGTTCGTAGAAATTTCCATTCCCTCGGTAACCTGGGTGATGCACGAGCGCAATAACGATTTAGCACCTTTCACTTCCACCACACAAACGCCACACGACGCATTTTGCGATACATCTTTCAGGTAACACAGCGTAGGCACCTCTATTCCCACAGAACGGCATGCTTCCAGAATGGTGGCTCCTTCAGCTACCTGAACAGGACGGTTATTGATGTTAATTTCCATAATACAGCTTTTTCAGATTAATATTTCACGTCACACCTCAGGCACCTCTCCACCTCATTGCGGGCCTGCTCACCCGTAAATCCGCAGGAGATCTCGTTGAAATTATTCACCCGGTCTTTCACCGAAAGCCTCCTCGGAACATTCTTCGAAGCGGGTTTTGGATTTGCGGGCACAACGTTTCGATAGTCAAACGGGGGCGAGAGCAGGCAAAACCGGTTTTCACCCATCAACATCCTGTCCATCGCAGCAGCGGCTTTCTTCGCCATCCCCATTGCCTCTGCCGCTGTTGAAGGGCCGCTTACCGCATCTCCCCCGGCGTAGACTTTCGGATCAGTTGTTTGAAAAGTGAACGGATCAATAACGATTCGCCCGTCCCGGGTAAGCTTCATATTTTTTTCAGCCAGAAATCCGGAATCTACCCGTTCACCGACAGCCAGCACAACTGCATCACACGGAATTTCTTCAAATACTCCGGTGGCAACCGGTTTTTTCCTCCCGGAAGAATCGATGCTTCCACCCGACATCCTTTCAATGTGCAGCGCTTTTACTCTGCCCGATTTATCCGTTATAATCCCGTTGGGAGAAGCCATAAAACGATAGTTGATTTTTTCTTCTTCCGATTCCGATATCTCGACGGCGTTGGCAGGCATATCCCCTTTTTCACGCCGGTAAACGATGGTCACATCCTTTCCCAGGCGTAATAAACTCCGGGCCGTGTCGATGGCCACGTTTCCGGCACCGACAATAGCAACCCGCTCACCCACTTTCGGTGTTTTCCCCACAGCCATCTCTTTCAGAATTGTTGTTCCCGCAAAAACACCTTTTGCATCTTCTCCCGGAATTTTCAAATCAATATTTTTCCATGCACCTATCGCCAAATAAATGACATCGAACTCATTTTTTAACTCTTCCAGGGAAAGGTTGTCTCCCAATCGCTGGTTGAACTTGAATTTCACACCCAGTTTTTTTATCAGCCTGGCCTCCTTCCTCAACACTTCTTTCGGCAAACGATAATGCGGTATGCCGAAACGCGCTACTCCCCCAGCTTCGGACAAAGCCTCGTAAACGGTGATATCATGGCCGAGGCGTACTAGGTAAAAGGCTGCCGTAAGCCCTGCTGGCCCGGCACCTACAATGGCAATCCTTTTTCCGGTGGGAGGAAGTTTTTCTTTAATCAGTTTATGGTAGATCCCGTTCTCTTTCCCTAGCTGGTACATGGTATCAGCCAGGTACCGGTGGATCTCGCCTTGCGAAACCGGCTGGTCAAGCATTTCACGACGGCAACGCATTTGGCAATGGAAGTGACAAATCCTCCCTATTGTTCCCGGCAGGGGATTATCGCGCAGCGTAAGCTCAAAGGCTTCTTCCACACGGTCTTCCTTAATCAGTTCGATGTAACCCGGAATGTTCATGTGCAGCGGACAGCTATTTTCGCACAAAGCCATGAACAGAGACTCGCATGTCCCTGCATGACACCGTTTCTCCCGGATATGCTCTTCGTACTCGTTCCGGAAGTATTTTAACGTGGTCAGAATGGGATTGGGGGCGGTTTGCCCGAGAGCGCAAAGCGACGAATCTTTGATAACACCGCTGAGCAGCTCCAAGACCGTTAAATCGGCGAACGTTCCTTGTCCCCGGGTGATGCGGGTGAGAATAGCCAATGCTTGTGACGCCCCTTCACGACAGGGCGTACATTTTCCGCACGATTCTCCTGCGTTGAACTCCAGAAAATACCGCGCCACGTCAACCATGCAGTTGTCCTGGTCCATCACCACCATTCCTCCCGAACCCATGATGGCTCCAATGCCTGCCAGTGACTCGTAATCCACCGGGGTTGAAAAAAACTCCAACGGGATGCAACCACCGGAAGGCCCGCCGGTCTGCACGGCTTTTACGCGTTTGGAAGTTCCTGTTCCCTCCCCGATATTGAACACAAATTGCTCCAACCTTGACCCGAGAGGAAGTTCTACCAACCCTGTATTCTTCACTTTTCCCACCAGTGAGAACACTTTTGTTCCTGGGCTTTTTTCCGTCCCCATAGCTGTGAACCATCCGGCACCTTTTTCAATGATGACCGGCACGTTGCACCAGGTTTCCACGTTGTTGATATTGGTGGGTTTTCCGTACAATCCTTTGCTGGCAGGATAAGGCGGACGCGGAAGCGGTCGGCCCGCCTTCCCTTCGATGGAAGCAATCAATGCTGTCTCCTCACCGCAAACGAAGGCTCCGGCCCCTTCAACAATGTCCATCTTGAAACTGAAACCGGTACCCAATATATTTTCACCCATGAGCCCGAGTTGTTCAGCTTGCCCGATAGCCGTCCGAAGCCGCTTTACGGCAAGCGGATATTCTGCCCTCACGTATGCAATGCCCTCACTTGCTCCCATGGCGTAAGCACCTATCAGCATACCTTCGAGCAACATGTGCGGGTCGCTTTCAATTTCGTTACGGTTCATGTACGCGCCCGGATCGCCCTCATCCGCATTGCAGATAACATATTTCTGCCGGGCATCCTGTTTTTGCATGATTGACCATTTTACTCCCGTAGGGAAACCTGCTCCTCCCCGGCCACGCAACTTCGACGCCATCACTTGCTCTACTACTTCTGCCGGCTCATAAGCCATAACCGCTTTTGCCAGGGCATTGTATCCTCCCACAGCAATATAATCGAAAATGTCTTCGGGGTCGATGAGGCCGGCATGGCGCAACACCACTTTCTTCTGTCCCTTAAAAAAGGGCACCTCATCCCAGTGAGGAATATCTTCGTAACCCTTTCCAAATACCACCTCCGAAGTCAGGAAATCCCATTCATCGATGCGACACAACAGCTTGTTTTTATACAGCCTGTTTTTATGTAAATTATCAATGATGCGTTTTACATCCTTCACTTCCACTTTACTGTAAACCAGCATAGGCTTGCCCGGCTGATAGAACATCACCATCGGTTCTTCAGCGCAGAAACCGAAACAACCGGCCTGCTTGAGTTTACAATCGAAGTTATTCTCCGACAGCACCTTTTCGAAATGATGATAAACCGTAGCGGCTCCGTTACCGATACCGCAGGTCCCCATTCCAACCAAAATCATGGGAGTCGCCGGCAGGATCCTTTCCTTGTGCTGTTTTCTTAAGGTTTCAATTTCAGACGGTTTCATAGCCGTGGGGTGTATTTGCTCAGGATTTTCATTAATTTCCGGAAATTCACGTTACTGTAAATAACATTGTCTATGGCTACGACGGGCGATTGTGCGCATTGTCCGAAACAGGCCACCGTCCTTATCGTAAACATGTTATCGGGAGTAGTGAAAGATGATTCAGTATCGTCACCGGTACGTTTAATACCTAAAATTTTTCCGATATCATCCAGCAAGGCTTTTGAACCTTTTGTGTGACACGCTGTACCGCGACAAACGACAATCGAATGCTTGCCTTGAGGTTTTAAATTAAAGAAGGAATAAAACGTGGCTACACTGTAGACCTGTGTATAAGGCACCTTCAGTTTTTTCGATATTTCGGCCAGCGTTTCACCCGGAAGATAGTTCAGGGGATTTTTCTCCTGTGCTTCTTCCAACGTGGTGAGCAACATAGCAGGCTTTCCGCGGTATTTTTCGATGATTTCATCGAGAATTTTCCCCGTAACGGGAGCGTTTATCAGTGTTTCCATACCCGCATTTTTTATTAAACAAAATCAACCTTTAAGACTTGTAAGAGATTAACAGTCATTCGACTAAACACACATTTCATCTTTTACAAATGTAGTGTATTTTCTTTGTAATTAAAGAAATATTTCTTTAATTATTTACACCTGTTTTCTATTTGGAATAATTCTACATAAAACGCCCGTTGCCTTTGGCCAAAGAACACATGGGACATTCTCCCGAAAGGAACTTTCAACTTGGAACAAAACACGCGCCTGAACCTAGTTTGTCTTTAAAGAAAACATCCATCCTCCAATCAAAAGCCGGTAAATACCTGATTAAAAATGACAACCCAATTATGAAGCACCTTAATATTCTTATAAAATAAGAAACATTGTTGGAATAAAAAAGTTACTTTTTACTTTTGTGATCGTAAGGTTACCCTAAAGGGTTGTTGATTAAACGTGATAAACACATTATTTAACACACTAAAATATAAAAATTAAAAATAATTGAGATGTACAGACCAAGAAAGATAAAGGCATTTCTGTCAACCGTTTCTTCAAACAAAAATCCGGAAAGCCGGCAAACGGATTATTTTGCCTTTCCGGTCTTCCGACACGCAATAAAAACAGATTTGATTAACTTAAAAAAGTAGAGTATGAAAAAACAACTTATTTTGTTCTTAGCCCTCTTCTTCATAGGAATGGGGATTGTAACGGCTCAGACACAAGTACGGGGAACTGTAGTGGATGAGAACGAATACCCGGCCATTGGCGCAAGTATCCGGATAAAAGGCACTTCACAGGGTACGGTGACCGATGCCAACGGAAAATTTACCCTTTCGGCACCCGAAAACGGAACACTGGTGATTTCATACGTGGGATACGTAACGCAGGAAGTTCCGGTGAGCACAACAGTAAACATAAAATTAAGTTCGGATACGGAATTGCTGGAAGAAGTTGTTGTCACCGCCATTGGTATTTCCCGTAAAGATAAATCACTCGGTTATGCCGTAGCCAATGTAAAAAGCGACGAGTTGCTTAAAGCCCGTGATGCTAACGTGATAAACTCTTTAGCCGGAAAAGTAGCAGGGGTAAGGATCAGTTCTTCTTCTGGAACAGTAGGAGGCTCTTCCAAAATAATCATCCGGGGGGCTAACTCCCTTGACGGCAACAATCAACCCCTGTTTGTTGTAGACGGCGTACCCATCGACAACAGTTCTCAGGGCAGTGCTTCAACGAATGTTGTGGCGGGTGTTGCTGACTACGGGAACCGCGCAGGAGACCTCAACTCCGACGATATCGAAAGTATGTCTATTTTAAAAGGTGCTGCGGCCTCCGCATTGTACGGTGCACGTGCAAAGAACGGAGCTGTGATCATTACCACGAAAAAGGGAGCGGAGGGACGCATGAACATAGAAGTAAATTCTTCCGTACGTTTCGAGACACCCCTGAAACTTCCGGATTTTCAAAATGAATATGCCCAAGGTAATTACGGAGTGTATGATTTAAAATTCACAGGGGGGTGGGGACCTAAAATTGCTGATGTTCAAGATCAAAAATTCAAAAATTTCCTGGGCGAGGAAGTAACCCTTCAGGCCTATCCCAATAATGTCCGTGATTTTTATGAAACAGGGCACACCTATATCAACAGCGTTGCCTTTTCAGGAGGGGGTAAAAAAATGGATTATCGGGTTGGGATTACCGCTCATAATCAAACAGGAATTGTTCCGGGCATGAATATGGGAAAATACACTTTGTCGTTAAACAGCGGCATAAACTTCACCGACAACTTCCAATCACGGACTATCGTCAATTATTACAATATTGATTCGGAGGGTCGCCCGGCGCAAAGTTCCAACGACCCCAACGTCTTAAGCAGTGCCATTAACGGATTACCGCGTACTGTCGATACCAACCTGCTCCGCGAAAACTGGATAAATCCCAAGACAGGGGAACAGATATCTTTGTCGTCAGATAAAACCGGCAATAATCCTTACTGGATTGTAAACAAGAATAAATTTACCGGCGGGCTTGAACGCGTAATCTTATCAGAAACCCTCACCTATGAACCTGTTTCATGGATTTCTGTTTCCAATATTTTTGGATTGGATTTCTCCACCGATAACCGAAAACAAGTTACCAGTGTCGGCACTTTCGGCGATTTAAAGGGGAGCTACTATACCAATAGTTACTATACCCAGATCATCAACAACGATTTCATGGTAACGGCAACCAGGAATCTAATGCCTGATCTTGAGATGAAGGTCATTGCAGGACACAACGTCAATCAGCGATATGTTGAGTACAATGGTCTGGAGGGAAAAGAACTTACGGTTAAGGACCTCTATGTGCCAAGTAATGTGGCCACAAAAGTACCTTACTATTCCAGCAGTTTGAAAAGACTGATTGGGGTATACGGAGATATCGGATTTGCTTATAAAAACTTCCTGTACCTGAATATAACCGGGAGAAACGACTGGAGTTCCACATTGCCGATAGAACACCGTTCCTATTTTTATCCTTCCATGAGTTCAAGTTTTGTTTTCAGTGAACTGATACCTGTCAATGACATTCTTAGTTTTGGAAATCTACGGTTAAATTGGGCAAATGTGGGTAGCGATGAAGCTCCATACCAGCTTGACTATGTATTTTCACCGGCAACAACTTATTTTTCACAATACGGATTGGGCGGAACTTTTCCTTTCGGAGACATTGCAACGGCGTTCACCGTTCCCCGTGTAATTCCCAGCGCAAACCTCAAGCCACAAAATCAACGCTCTTTTGAAATCGGCACCAATCTCAAGTTTTTCAAAAACAGAGCATATATTGATTTTACTTACTACAATGTGTTGACGAGTAACCAGATTATCTCCCTCGATATACCGCTCTCGACAGGCTATTTCGCAAAAAAGGTTAACCTGGGTGCCATAGCCAACAAAGGGATCGAGCTGGCAGTGGGCGTAACACCCGTCAAAACAAGGAACATCGATTGGACTGTGGATGTAAACTTTGCCAAGAACGAACAGATTGTAGAAAAATTGGTGGAAGAGAAGCCCGATCTGATTTACAATCTGGCAAGCGGTTGGTCTGGGTTACAAACTCAGGCAAGAAAAGGAGAAACCTTCGGTTTATATGGAACCAAATGGAAGAGAAATCCCGACGGAGAGTTTATCATCAACAAAAACACCGGCTTACGGGAAGTGGAAACAGGTAAATTTATCGGGAACATTTATCCCGATTGGACAATGGGTATTAATAACTCATTCACTTTCTACGGGGTGAACTTAGGATTTCTTGTCGACATACGGCAGGGAGGTGTTATGTTTTCAAGCACTGCAGCCAGTGTACGTGCTTCGGGACGCGCCGTTGAAACCCTGGCGAACAGAGACAGGATTTTTATAGACAAAGGAGTGATAGATAATGGAGACGGGACTTACCGTCCTAACGATGTTCCTGTACAATCCATGCAGGATTTCTGGGGGTGGTACTCTTCCGTATCCAATACGGAAGGTTCGGTTTTTGACGCCTCTTATGTGAAATTAAGAGAAGTAAGGTTGTCTTATACGCTTCCGGCGTCATGGATTAAAGGATTAGCCTTACAACGTGCCGAACTGGGCCTGGAAGGCCGTAATCTGTGGATTATTAAGTCGCACGTCCCGCATATTGATCCGGAAGCAAATATGTTCGGAACGAACTCTGTGGCAGAAGCAATCGAGTTTAATAGCGTTCCTTCCACCAAATCTATTGGGTTTAACGCAAGATTAACTTTCTAAAAATTGACAAAAATGAAGAAGATACTATATTATTTATTATTGACAATTGTTGTTTTCACCTCCTGTAACGATTGGTTAGACATCAATAAAGATCCCAACAGGGCTACCGAAGTGGATCCCGACGTACTGTTCGGCTATGCCATCACCTCATGGTCGGCAAACAGAACGGGTGGAGACAGCTATATACCGCTAGTTTTCGCGGCCCAGACCATGGCCACGGCAGGAAACTTCGGTTGGGGAAACGATGACGTGTATGATATTTCCCCCTATTCTACCGGAAACACGTGGAAATTATATTACGCCACTGCCGGCACGAATATTTTTTCAGCCATCAATCTGGCCGAAGCAAGCACCCCGAAACAACCCTGGATAGCGGCGCAAGGTAAAATTGTGCGTGCCATGTTGATGTACGAGGCCACCATGTTGTATGGCGACGTCCCTTTTTCCGAAGCATGGAAAGACGATATTGATTATCCCAAGTTCGATGCGCAAAAAGACATACTGACCAATCTTCTCGGGTTGTTGGATGAAGCCATTGCCGACGCAAAAACTCCGGCGGCAGACGGACTAAAATCCATCACCGGTTCAGACTTGTATTACCAAGGTGATATGAAGAAATGGATACGGCTGGCAAACTCCATGAAAATGCGTATTGCCATGACCATGGTGGATGCTGATCCGGAAAAGACGTCGGTAATCGCCGACCTGATTTCAAAAAACGAAATGATGGCAAGCGCTGCCGACAACATGGAGTTCCCTTTCTTCAACACACCCGGGAAAGAGAATCCTAAATTCGGTATTTTGAAAAAATATGCCGGGAGCCAAAATTTATTCTTCTTTGCTAACAGCCATGTGGTAGATATTCTGAAACCCACTAACGATCCCAGGTTGAAAATATTTTTCGAACCCGGCCCTGAAGCTGGAGGTGAAATTTTAGGATTGCCCACTAATGCGGAGGGCGACGAAACGACTGCTCCTGTAAACATTAAGACAATACTGAAAGCAGACGCCCCGGATTTAATTTTTTCTTACCAGGAGACTTTATTCTTTCAGGCAGAGGCTTATGCCAGGGGCTTGGGAGTAACCAAAGATCTGAATAAGGCAAATGAATTGTTTAAAGGGGGGGTTAAGGCAGCCATGCTTTATTACGGAGTAAAAGAAGCGGAGGCCGATGCATACATCAATACCGGCTTACCCAACCTTACAACGGCGGCTGATCCGGTGAAAGAGATACATCTGCAACAATGGGTTGACCTGATGGACAGGCCGCTGGAAGCTTTTACCCAATGGCGTCGCTCGGGGGCGGAAGGGGCGGAAGTTCCAGAACTTTCTTTGCCGGCCAACTCTCCCGCCAATCCACTTTTCAGAAGGTTCGTATATTCTCCCGAAGAATCAACAGCCAACCCCAACACCCCCCAAGACGTGCATTATTACGATAAAATGTGGTTTGACAAGTAATGTTTAATCCAAAGAAACATAAAAAAGTATGAAAATAAAATTTTATTTATTCACGTTGGTTCTCACAATACTCTTCGCAGGTTGTGACAAATATGAAGGGAATACGTTTGATTTCTCCAATTCGCTTCCTAATTATGTTGAATTTCAATCCGTAAAAACCATTTCCGTTGAGCAAGGAGCAAAAGCCGGCTTTACGATTGTTACAAAAAGCAGTTTTTTTAAAGATACTCAGGTATCTGTAAAAATCGAAGGAGCCGGATTAAATGAAACCAAGACTGTTATATTACCCAAGATGAAGACTTCAATTACCGATAATTTTACCATTCCGCCGACAGCAACGGTTGGCGCTGAATTTACAATTACCATCACGTCTGCGAAAACCGAAGGAGTTGAAATACGCCTTGGAAGAGTGGACAATAAAACTACTGTTTTAAAAGGAAAAGTTATAGCATCAAAAGAAGAATGACAATACACCTTTCTTAATTTATCATAAACTCTACGAATAAATTAAACAATTAGAAAGGATCGGACAGAGCCGCGCGTGACGCCCCGCTCTGTCTTTTTTTCGAGAGAAGGAAAATTAGCTGAAAATCAATTTTTTCATGCCCTGCATCAACGAAAAAAGCGACATCAAACGGAAAGTATGCGATATATTTTGTACTTTTGTGGAGTTTTTGCGAAACTCGAAAAAATAAAACAAAATGCATCATTTAGAGCTTAGTGAACAGGAGATAATCCGCAGACAAAGTTTAAACGAATTAAGAAATTTAGGAATTGAACCCTACCCCGCAGCGCTTTACGAAGTAAACGCTTATTCCACCGATATAAAAGAAGAATTCAACGATGAGGAGAAACGCCCGGTAAGCATAGCAGGGCGCATCATGAACCGCCGCATTATGGGCAAAGCGTCCTTCATCGAACTACAAGACTCAAAGGGAAGAATTCAGGTCTACATCACACGCGACGATATCTGTCCCGGAGAAGACAAAGAACTTTATAATACTGTTTTCAAAAAACTGCTCGATATTGGCGATTTCATCGGAATTACCGGATTTGTTTTCCGCACCCAGATGGGCGAAATTTCTGTGCATGCCGAATCGCTGACCGTGCTGGCCAAATCGCTGAAGCCGCTTCCTGTAGTGAAGATGAAAGACGGCGTGGCCTACGACAAGTTCAACGACCCCGAACTTCGTTACCGTCAACGCTACGTGGATCTGGTGGTAAACGACGAAGTAAAAGATATTTTCATCAAGCGCACCCGTATTTTTAATGCCATGCGCGAGTTCATCAACAAATTTGGCTACCTGGAAGTGGATACTCCCGTTTTGCAGAGTATCCCCGGTGGTGCCGCCGCCCGCCCCTTTATCACGCACCACAATGCTCTGGATATTGATTTGTATTTACGCATTGCCAACGAGCTTTACCTGAAACGGTTGATCGTAGGTGGCTTTGAAGGTGTTTACGAGTTTTCACGAGACTTCCGCAATGAAGGAATGGACCGGACGCACAACCCAGAGTTTACGGTAATGGAGATCTACGTCTCCTACAAGGATTACAAGTGGATGATGGAGTTTACCGAACAAATGCTGGAACAGATCGCCACGAAGGTGCTGGGAACAACAAAGACAACCATCGGCGATAGGGAAATCGATTTTAAAGCGCCATATCCACGCGTCACCATGATCGACGCCATTAAGGAACATACCGGAATGGATATCACCGGAATGGATGAGGCACAATTGCGCGAAGTTTGCAGGAAGCTGAACATCGAGGTAGACGAAACCATGGGTAAAGGAAAACTGATCGATGAAATCTTCGGCGAGAAGTGCGAGGGGAATTACATTCAACCGACATTCATCATCGACTATCCCATCGAAATGTCCCCCTTGTGTAAACGCCACCGGGCTAATCCGGAGCTTACCGAACGCTTCGAACTGATGGTGAACGGTAAAGAACTGGCAAACGCCTACTCGGAGTTGAACGATCCGATTGACCAGCGCGAACGCTTTGAAGAACAGCTCCGCCTGTCGGAAAAGGGCGACGACGAAGCCATGTTTATCGACCAGGATTTTCTGCGCGCCCTGGAATACGGCATGCCACCTACATCGGGGATGGGTATAGGTATGGACAGGCTTACGATGCTGCTCACCGGACAAACCACCATTCAGGAAGTACTCCTTTTCCCGCAAATGCGTCCCGAGAAAAAAACCAAGAAGGATTCAACGTCCAAATATGTTGAAACCGGAATCCCGGAAGCGTGGGTTGCTGTATTGCAGAAAGCGGGTTACAATGAAGTGAAGGGCCTTACAGACGTAAACCCCAACAAGCTGCACCAGGAAATTTGCGGGTTGAACAAGAAATTCAAGATGGAGTTGAACAACCCGTCGGTGGAAGATGTTAAATCGTGGGTGGAGAACGCAAAAAAAAACGAATCACTTAACGCACAATGAGTTCACTCGGAAAAATTGCTATTCTTGGCGGTGGCACGTGGGCTACGGCTCTGGCAAAAATCGTGCTGATGAATGAAAAGCACATCAATTGGTTTATCCGTCGCGACGATCAGATTGAAGGTTTTTACAAACTCGGCCGCAACCCCAGTTACCTGACAAACGTAAAATTCAACCTGGCCCAGATTACGTTCTATTCGAACATAGAAAAAGCAATCAAAGACTCTGACACCATCATCATTGCTATCCCCTCTCCCTATGTGAAGCAATATATGCGAAAAATATGGATGAGCAGTACACTAAAGGGGAAATTTGTGGTCTCTGCCGTCAAAGGCATGATACCGAACGACAATATTGTGGTAAGCGAATACCTGATGAGTAATTTTAAAATCCCGCGGGAAAACATCGGGGTGATATCCGGCCCCTGTCACGCCGAGGAGGTCGCGCTTGAACGGCTCTCGTTCCTGACCGTTGCCAGCTACGATACCGAGAAAGCAAAAATGCTTTCGGAAGCCATACGTTCGCGCATTATGAACACCTCCATATCGGATGATGTGGTAGGAATTGAACTGGCTGCAGTCCTTAAAAATATTTATGCCATTATTTCGGGAGTTTGTTCCGGATTGCAATACGGCGATAATTTTCAGGCGGTGCTGATGACCCAATGCGCCAAAGAGATGAAAACCTTTCTCGATGCCATCGTACCCATGGACAGGTGCATTTGTGAACAGCATTATTTAGGAGATATGCTGGTCACGGGATATTCGCAGTTCAGCCGTAACAGGACGTTGGGGACGATGATCGGAAAAGGATATTCCGTAAAAACGGCGCAACTGGAAATGGAAATGATTGCCGAAGGTTATTACGGCGCCAAATGCATTCAGGAGATGAACAATCACTTCAAAGTGAAAATACCTATTGCACAAACGGTTTACGAAATTCTGTACGAAAAGCTTCGTCCTCAGGCCGCAATTAACGAATTGATCAAAAATTTTTAACAACAGATACAACATGGATACAATAAAACTGGTCATCAATCATGTATATGATTTCGTGTCCGAAAAAGAAATCCTGCAACAGGCAGATAATGCAACTGCGGCCAATAAGGCGTTGCACGACGGGACACGTGCAGGAAACGATTTTCTGGGTTGGGTAAACCTCCCTTCATCAGTTACCGAAGACTTCATCCGGGATATCGAAGATACCGCAACGGCGCTCCGCACCCGGTGCGATGTGGTAGTGGTGGTGGGTATCGGCGGAAGTTACCTGGGAGCCAAGGCCGTTATCGACGCACTCTCCAATTCTTTTGACTGGCTGCAGCACGAAAGAAAAGATCCGGTTATCCTGTACGCGGGAAACAACATCGGGGAAGATTATCTCCACGAACTTACGGAGTACCTCAAAAAAAGACAATTCGGGATTATCAACATATCCAAGTCGGGCACGACTACAGAGCCAGCCATCGCATTCAGGCTACTCAAGGACTTGCTTGTCGGAAAAGTGGGTAAGGAGGAAGCATGCAGAAGAATAGTGGCCATTACCGATGCATCGAAAGGAGCCTTGCGTACGTTGGCCGGTACCGAAGGCTATAAAACTTTTGTTATCCCCGATGATGTGGGCGGACGCTACTCCGTACTTACCCCCGTTGGGTTACTGCCCATCGCCGTCGCAGGTATAAACATCCGCGAACTCCTTCGGGGCGCCAAAGATATGGAAGAAGCCACCGGAGCCAACACCTCGTACGAAGTTAACCTGCCCGCCATTTACGCAGCCATCCGCAACGAACTTTACCGGAAAGGAAAGAAGATTGAGATCCTGGCAAACTACAACCCGAAATTGCACTATTTCGCCGAATGGTGGAAACAGCTTTATGGGGAGAGTGAAGGCAAGGAAGGCAAAGGCATATTCCCGGCCGCAGTGGATTTCACTACCGATTTACACTCGATGGGACAATGGATCCAGGAAGGTGAACGCACGATCTTCGAAACGGTTTTATCCGTAAAGGAACCCAAAGAAAATGTCAAAATTCCACACGATGAAGCCAACCTCGATGGGCTTAACTTCCTGAAAGGAAAGCGGGTGGACGAAGTAAATAAAATGGCCGAGCTGGGCACGCTTATCGCCCACGTGGATGGTGGCGTCCCCAATATCCTCATCGAAATTCCAAAATTATCGGAATATTACATCGGCCAGCTCATCTATTTCTTTGAAAAAGCCTGCGGGATCAGCGGCTACATGCTTGATGTAAACCCATTTAACCAACCCGGTGTAGAAGCCTACAAGCGAAACATGTTTGCACTGCTGGAAAAACCCGGGTACGAAGCAGAAACCAAAGCGATAAAAGAGAGATTATAAACATCAAACGACAAAAACAGATAAATCGCTCGACCGCTTTTGGCGGTCTTGCGATTTTTTAATTATATGAAGGAACAATTTCAAAAATACTTAAAAGCGAATAACCACATCCGGCTTGACCTGAAAGCTATCCTGTTCGATATGGACGGCGTGCTCTACAATTCCATGCCGGCTCACGCAAAATCGTGGCAGCAAACAGTGGAAGAGCTGGGTCTGAAAACAAATCCTGAAGAGTTTTACCTGCACGAAGGCAGAACCGGAGCATCCACGATCCACATTATTTTTCAACGTAATTTTGGCAGAGATGCAACGGAGGAAGAAATTCAAGCAATCTACGAAAGGAAAAGCGAACTATTCGTGAAATACAATACGGGTGAGACTATCCCCAAAGCCAGGGAAGTTCTCGATTTCGTAAAATCCAACGGATTAAGACCTGTTCTGGTGACGGGATCGGGACAACCTTCGTTGCTGGACAGGCTGGACCATGATTTTCCAGGTATTTTCACCCCTGAGACAATGGTCACGGCTTTCGATGTAAAAATCGGAAAACCACACCCCGAACCTTTCTTGATGGGGCTGCAGAAAGGGGGGAACCTGATACCCAACCAGGCATTGGTAGTTGAGAATGCCCCTTTGGGTACGGAAGCTGCAACCAAGGCCGGGATTTTCACCATTGGGGTCAATACAGGGCCGCTCCACGATAACATCCTGAAAGATGCCGGAGCAAATTTGGTTTTTCATTCCATGCAGGAACTATTGAACAAGTTCCCCGAGATTCTGGAAATAACCTCCTTAATCTGAAGCGGTTTTATTCAATTTCGCGAAAAATAGCTAAATTTGTGCAATTTACAACGTAAACGGGAAACGACTATGAAAATCAACGAGTACGGTTTTGTCAGGGTGGCAGCGGCATCTCCCAAGGTGAAAGTGGCCGACTGCGATTACAATGTTTCGGAAATCAAATCGATGATCGATGTTGCCGAAAAAGAGAACGTCCAAATCGTATGCTTTCCAGAACTAAGCATAACCTCGTATACATGCGGCGACCTGTTCTTTCAGGCCGCTTTGCAGCAAAAGGCCGTTGAAGCGCTGCTCGAGCTGGCCGGCTTCATGAAGAAGAAGCCTTCGCTCATCGCCATTGTGGGGCTTCCGTTGCTGCTAAAAAACAGCTTGTACAATGTGGCTGCAGTAATTTCGCACGAAGGGGTATTGGGTTTTGTCCCCAAAACGTATATTCCCAACAACAACGAGTTTTACGAGAAACGATGGTTTGCGGGAAGTCGTGACCTGAACGATTTTTTTGTCGAGATCAACGGGGAAAGCATACCTGTCTCTTCCGACGGGATGATTTTTTACACGCCGTTCGCGTCTTTCGGAATCGAGATCTGTGAAGACCTTTGGATGCCAGTGCCCCCTTCTTCGAAACTGGCGATGCAGGGTGCCGACATCATCTTCAACCTTTCCGCCAGCAACGAGCTGGTAGGCAAAAACGCGTACCGGAAATCATTGGTTTTACAGCAGTCGGGGCGTTGCAATGCCGCGTATGTCTATGCTTCTGCCGGATACGGAGAGTCATCCACCGATCTGGTTTTTTCCGGTGCGGCAATCCTTGCCGAAAACGCCACGCTGCTTGCCGAAGGGAAACGTTTCTCCCTGGATAACGAGATGATCATTTCCGACATCGATGTCGTGGCTTTACGAGGCGACCGGCTAAAGAACAGCAATTTCATCCCTCCACAGGAGGAGTCTGTTTCAGAGATTGAATGTGCGCTGGAAGCGGTTTCTACGGGAAAATGGTACCGGAAGTTCAACCCGTATCCCTTCATCCCGTCACCGGAAAAAGAAGATGAGTATTTAAGCGAAGTTTTCAACATACAAACGGCGGGGCTAGCAAAACGATTACAACACACAGGAATCAAGACAGTAACTATGGGCATTTCGGGCGGACTGGATTCTACGCTGGCACTGCTGGTTACTACAAAAACCTTTGATTTTCTCGGACTTCCACGCGAAAATATAATCGGGATCACCATGCCCGGATTTGGAACAACCGGCAGAACTTATAATAATGCTGTGGAATTAATGAAATCAGTTGGAGTAACAGTAAAAGAAATCCCGATTGTCAATGCCGTTACCCAACACCTGAAAGATATTGAACACGATATCAACCTTCACGATATCACCTACGAAAATGCCCAGGCGCGCGAACGAACACAAATTTTGATGGATTATGCCAATAAAATCAATGGTTTGGTGGTGGGAACCGGAAATTTATCGGAACTGGCGTTGGGTTGGGCAACCTACAACGGCGACCACATGTCGATGTACGGAGTAAACGCAAGCGTTCCAAAAACATTGGTTAAGACGCTGGTACGCTGGATTGCCGACACGCAGATGGGCGACCAACCCCGGAAAATTCTTCATGACATCCTCGACACGCCCTTCAGTCCGGAACTGCTTCCGGCAGACAAAGAGGGGAAAATTGCCCAAAAGACCGAGCATTTCATCGGCCCATACGAACTACACGACTTTTTCCTGCACCGGATGCTTCGTTACGGAGATTCCCCCAAACGAATCTATTTCATCGCACAACAGGCATTCGTCAACCAATATTCCCCGGAAGAGATCCTGAAATGGCTGAAAGTTTTCTATAAACGTTTTTTTGCCCAGCAATTCAAGCGCTCCTGCATGCCCGACGGCCCCAAAGTGGGCTCCGTCAATCTCTCTCCCCGCGGCGACTGGCGTATGCCTAGCGATGCCGTGGTAAATGTATGGTTAAAAGAACTGGAGAATTAAGACCATCCGCATGAAAGAATTAGTACAATTATTTAAGAACTATACCGGAAAGTCGGCCCCCAAAATAGACCCTCTGCCTTCGTCAGGATCCAACCGCAGGTATTACCGGTTAAGGCAGGACGAAGTATCTGTTGTAGGGGTATACGGACAATCCAAAGAGGAGAATCACGCTTTTATCGAACTCTCGCGCCATTTTCACAAACAGCGGCTAAATACCCCCCGGGTGCTCGCTGTTTCCGGTGATGAAATGTTTTACATCCAGGAAGATTTGGGAGACAGCGTACTTTTCGATGCGCTGAAAGCCGGGCGACTGACGGGCGTGTTCAGTACGGAAGAAAAGGAGATACTGCACAAGACCATTGCCCTGTTGGCCGATTTTCAGGTGCTGGGGGCTAAAGATCTCGATTTCAGCGTGTGTTATCCTCAGGCCGAATTCAATCACCGTTCGGTACACTGGGATTTAAATTACTTCAAGTACAACTTCCTAAAAACCACCGGTATGGAATTCCAGGAAGATCTTCTGGAAAACGATTTTGATAAACTATCCCAACACCTGCTTCAGGACGAGTCGGACACGTTTTTGTACCGTGACTTCCAGTCGCGCAACGTGATGCTTGTTGACGGCCGGCCTTACTTCATAGACTACCAGGGAGGGAGAAAAGGTCCAGTGCACTATGATGTGGCTTCGTTTTTGTGGCAGGCAAAAGCCAATTTCCCGGAGGACCTGCGCAACGAACTCATCAAGACATACATCGATTCACTCAAAAAGTACAGGAAGGTAGACGAAGCCGAATTCATAGAAAAGCTCCGGCTGTTCGTACTGTTCCGCACGTTGCAGGTCCTTGGCGCCTATGGATTCAGGGGGTACTTCGAAAAGAAACCACACTTTATCCAGAGCATTCCGTTCGCGCTCAATAACCTTCGTGAACTGCTCAAAGGCGATTTTAACGACTACCCTTATCTGACCGGAATGCTGAACGAGATGGTCGGCCTGAAACAGTTTGCCGACACTCAAAAACGCGAACTAGAGATCCGGGTATTCAGCTTCGCATACAAAAAAGGAATCCCCAACGACGTATCGGGAAACGGCGGCGGGTATGTGTTCGATTGCCGTGCGATAAACAATCCCGGGAAGTACGAACGGTTCAGCCATTTCACGGGACTGGACGAAGAGGTCATTAAGTTTCTGGAGGAGGATGGCGAAATGGAACTGTTTTTAGACAACATTTACCCGCTGGTCGACAGCCACGTGAAACGATATATGGAAAGGAACTTCACTAGCCTCATGGTCTCGTTCGGCTGCACAGGCGGACAACACCGGTCGGTTTATGCCGCACAGAGAATGGCGGAACATATCTCAAAAAAATTCGGAATCAAAGTGTCTCTCGTTCACCGGGAGCAGAACCTGGAACAGGAGTTTAGAAAGAAATAGCCTAATAAACTCAAGCCCTAAAAACCAGAAACCTCTCAATGAAAGCAATGATTTTCGCTGCCGGACTCGGCACGAGGCTTAAGCCCCTGACGGATACCATGCCCAAAGCGTTGGTTCCCGTGGCGGGAAAACCGTTGTTGTGGCATACGATACAGAAATTGAAAGCAGCCGGCTTTGATGAAATCATCATTAATGTGCATCATTTTGCAGGACAAATCAGGCAATATATACAGGATAACAACCGTTTCGGCATTCGTATCGAGTTCTCCGATGAAACCCAGGCGCTTCTCGATACCGGAGGCGGCATCAAAAAGGCCTCGTGGTTTTTCGACGATGAAAAGCCGTTTTTAATTCACAACGTGGACATTCTTTCGGATATCGATTTACAAAACCTTTACCATTTTCACACCAATAGCAATTCTGTTGCTACGCTTGTGGTGAGCGAACGGAAAACATCGCGGTATCTCCTTTTCGACAAAAACAATCATTTAGCCGGATGGATAAATGAAAAGTCAGGAGAAACAAAATCACCATTTTCTGATTTCAATGCTGATCACTACAAGAAACTTGCATTCTCGGGAATCCATATCCTACACCCTTCCATCCTTAGATATATGCAAGATTTCCCGGACAAATTTCCCATTATCGATTTCTATTTGTCGCTGTGCAAGAGAGAGAGAGTAACGGCATTCATTCCTAAAGACTTGCAATTAATTGATGTAGGAAAACCGGATTCTTTATCAAGTGCGGAAAAATTGTTTTTTTGATACAACAGTTCCTTCATATCAAGTTTTTTTGGCTAAATTAACTTAAAAAAACATTTTCCTAATCCTAAAATACACAATCCCCCACAATAACATCCGTATTTAGTTAAATATCGACTACTTAATTAATTTTTTTATTTTTAGGTTTGCTTTTTACAAATATATATTTTTAATTTGCATATTATAATTAAATATTTACTACCTAAACAACATATTACACATTAATTTCGTTTAGAGCAAGAATAAAATCTTTAACATTCCATAACTAACAAGGGTAAAAGACCTGTTTGTCACTTATTGATAAAGAGAATTCTTCGCTTAGTTTAAATAAGAACAAAGAAGTTGATTTCCTATTTCTGTCCAATATAAAAACAATGAGAACTTTTATCGTAAAACGTAACATTTTTAATTATATACTATGAACATCTATTCACGCAGAAAATTTTTAAAAACGGCGGCAGCAGGCGCTGCCGGGTTGACCATCGTACCTGACAGCATATTAGGTAAATCTTTTGGCCATATGGCTCCCAGCGACAAGCTCAATATTGCGGGTG